>Ga0210026_1000396_pt1 | contig 51103 bp, 51 predicted proteins | sample CryGeymeta201509_FD_183977 | JGI IMG/M metagenome (GOLD analysis project Ga0210026, IMG submission 183977) | Groundwater microbial communities from Crystal Geyser aquifers in Utah, USA - Crystal Geyser metaG 2015-09 (SPAdes) (version 2) | ecosystem: Environmental > Aquatic > Deep subsurface >...
CGGCGGTCACGGCCTTGTCGATGCCGCGCTTCAGATCCATCGGGTTCATGCCGGCGGCGACGAACTTCATGCCTTCGTTGACGATGGACTGGGCCAGCACGGTGGCGGTGGTGGTGCCGTCACCGGCGATGTCGGAGGTTTTGGAAGCCACTTCCTTGACCATCTGCGCGCCCATGTTCTCCAGCTTGTCCTTCAGTTCGATTTCCTTGGCCACGGACACCCCGTCCTTGGTCACGGTGGGGGCGCCGAAGGAACGATCGAGCACCACATTGCGGCCCTTGGGGCCGAGGGTCACTTTGACCGCGTTGGCCAGAACGTTGACGCCGGCCACCATGCGGGCACGGGCGGAATCACCAAAACGTACGTCTTTAGCTGCCATTGTTTGAATCTCCTTAATGGGTTGTAGGGGTTGTGGGAGAAATTAGTTCTCGACCACGCCCATGATGTCTTCCTCACGCATCACGAGGAGTTCTTGGCCCTCGACCTTCACGGTCTGGCCGGAATACTTGCCAAACAGAATGCGATCGCCGACCTTGACGTCCAGAGCGATGTGCTTGCCCTGATCGTCCTTCTTGCCGGTGCCGACGGCGATGATTTCGCCTTGATCGGGCTTCTCGGCGGCGGTGTCTGGGATAACGATTCCGGAAGCGGTTTTGCGCTCTTCTTCCATGCGCTTGACGACGACGCGATCGTGCAACGGGCGGATCTTCATAACTTTCCTCCTAACAGGATTCCATGTTTAACAGGGGGCCAAAGGAGGCGGCACCAACCAGCGTGATTAGCACTCACCTCCAGCGAGTGCTAATAGTAGGGATGGGACAAGGCTATTTCAAGTGTGCCTGTGGAGAAATAATCCTAGAAACCTCAGTTGACCGCTCCTTGCCCCTCGTGAGGCCGCATGGGTGCTGGCGTTTACGCCTCCGGAGACGATCACCCATTGGGTGGCGCCGCTACGCGCCCGATTGCACGGTTTTCGGGCTGCCTGGCGGCGTTGCTCCTGATGAAACTCCTAAGCGAAGGACTAAGCCGCCAAAAGACGGCGGCCAAGTCCCTGCTTATCCTTGCGGGGCCAGCCCCGCCGCGCTCATTGGCCACTGAGCGCGCCTTGCCAGGCAGACCGAAAACCGCACACTCGGGCGCGTCCAACTGAGGTTTCTAGGATAATCGGGATACCCGCCAATGACGCCGGCTTTCCTGGTGGTGGAATGCGCGGTTAACGTGAAACCCTGGCTTGCCATGGGAGCGAACCGAGCCCGCAATAGTTACCGTTACCGTTGCAATCGCGGACGCGGTCCGCCCCCACGCGCAGGGTTCCTTACTCGGGGGCGGCCATCCGGCCATGGCGGAGGTTAGTGGCGGCTATGGCCACGATCGTTGCCATGGCGGTCATTCTGGTTTTCATGACGATCATCCCCGCGTCCGTCTCGACGATCATCGCGGCGATCACCATGACGATCCTGGTAACGCGGAACGTATTCGCGGTCGTACCAGTTGTCCCGCACAAAGTAGACCCGCTCGCCGCAGGCGTTGTACTCACGGCAGTGTTTACGCCAGTTTTTCGCGTGGCCTGGCGGCACGTGCAAGTAGATCGGTGGGCGCGCAACGGGTACCCGCTCGATGACCACCGGTCTCCGGTAGATCACTTGCGGCTGCGGGTAGTCACCGATGTCGATACGGCCATAGAAGCCGGGTTGGCCGATGCTGATCGAGACGCCGACGTCGGCGCCGACTGCCGGCGCGGTGACAGCGGCCAGTGCCGCCGCAAATAGCAAACGTTTCATGTTGGAACTCCTGTGGTGGGTGGTCCTGCCGATTGCGAACCCTATTAATCGCGGTAGGGGTGTCCAGTAATGGGCATCCCTACCGCGATTTATGGCTGTGGGCCGATTACTTCGCTTCCTTCTGCGTCGCTAGTTTTTCATACAACTGGCCGAGGTTGAGTTGCGCCTTGGCATAGCCTTGTTCGGCGGATTTCTGGAACCAGGCGAGGGCTTCATTTTCGTTCCTTTCCACCCCGAGGCCGTCGCGGTAGAGCACGCCCAGGTTGTGCTGGGCCACCTTGTCGCCGGCTTCGGCTGCCTTGCGATACCAGCGCGCGGCCTCGTTCAGGTTCTTGGCCATGCCCTGGCCCTGTTCCAGGATCACCCCCAGGTTGTTCTGGGCGGTGATGTCGCCGGCCTCGGCGGCCTTGCCGAGCCAGCGCACGGCGTCCTCGATCTTGCCGTTCTTCTGCAATAGCCAGCCGAGGCGGCTTTGCGCCAGCACCACGCCTTGTTCGGCGGCCTTGGCGTAAAGCGCCAGGGCTTCGGATTCGTTGCGTTCCTGGCCCTGCCCCTGTTCCGCCATCAGCGCCAGGTTGTACCAGGCGAGCGGTTCGTTCTTCGCGCTGGCCCTCAGCAACCACTCGCGCGCCTTGGCGTAGTCGGCGGCCACCCCCTGGCCTTCGCGGTAGAGGCGGCCCAGGTTGTTCTGGGCGGCGGCGTCACCGGCGGCGGCGGCGCGCTCATACCAGGGCAGGGCGGCGGCGATGTTGGCGCTCACGTTGTCCTGGCCCAGGGCGCCGGTTTCCAGCAGCCAGCCCAGGTGGGTGGCGGAAGGCGCGTCACCGGCTTCGGCGGCCAGGCGGAACCAGCGGCCGGCTTCCACCAGGTTTTTCGGAATGCCCTGGCCTTTCTCGAACATCCAGCCGAGGCGGTTCTGCGAAGCGACATGGCCCTGGCTGCCCGCCAGGGCCAGCCAGTTGGCGGCGGTGGGCAGATCCTGCTTCACGCCGCCGAGGCCGTCCTTGTAGATCAGGCCGAGGTTGCCCTGGGCTTCGGCGTTGCCGGCCTCGGCGGCCTTGGTAAACCATTTCACCGCTTCCGGGTAAGCCGTCGGGGTGCCCAGGCCATAGGCGTATTTGATGCCCAGATTGTTCTGCGCCGGCACGTCGCCAAGTTCCGCTGCCCGCTTGTTCCAGGCAAAGGCGGCTTCCAGGTTGACCGGGACACCGAGGCCTTTCTCGTACATGGTGGCCAGTTGCGACTGGGCGGCGGCCAGGTTGAGTTCGGCCGCGCCGGTCATCAACCGCGCGGCCTGGTCGGCGTTCTTGGTGACGCCGTCGCCGCGCAGGAACAGCAGGCCCAGGTTGTAAAGGCCGATCGGCTCGTTCTGTTTGGCGGCGAGTTCATACCACTTGGCGGCCTGGGTGAAATCCTTGGCCACCCCCATGCCTTGTTCGAACAGCCAGCCCATCTTGGTTTGCGCCTCGGCATCGCCGGCGCTGGCGGCCATCTGGTAATAGCGCAGCGCCATTTGCATGGCCTGCATGGGATCGGGCACGACCGGGCCGGCGGCCAGCAGGGGGGCTGCGTGCAGGGCGAGCAGCAGGGGCAGGGTGCGAAGTTTCATGGCGTGTCCTCTCAGTTCAAGGTGATTTTGCGGCGTTCAGGCGGTAATCCACCGGAACGTCGATCCAGGCCGTAACCGGCTGGCCGTTCTTGCGGGCGGGTTTGAAACGGTATTTTGCCAGTTGTTCCCGCGCATCCACATCGAGGATACCGGAGCCGCTGCTTTGTTTAATCCACATCTGTCCAGGCGCGCCATCGGCCATCACTTGCACGCGCACGGTGACGCGGCCCTCGTGGCCATAGGCCCAGGCGCGGAGCGGAAAGGCAAAGCTGGGGTTGTCGCTGGCATAGGCCGGCTTCTCGGTGATGTCTTGTGTGGTTTCGCGCGGTCGGTTGTCCGGTTGCGCGTGACCCGGCAACGGACAATAGGTGGCGGGCGCCAGCACGTCGAGTGGCTGCACCTGGCTATCCGCGCGCATCTCCCGCACCGCCGCCACTTTAACGAGTTGCAGCTTGCCAGCGCCGTCCGATCTGGCGCCACCGCCGCCAAGACTGGCGAGCCGAGTGGGGGTGCTCAGCAAAGAAGAAGCGGCTACGCGGCCTTGCAGGGGCGCGCCGTCGCCTTTGCCGGCCACGGCCAGCGTCGTCGCCACGGTGCGCTCGGCGCCGCCGTCGTCGATGCCGGCGCTGGAGTGGAAAGCCGAGCGCGCCCCGCCGGGGCGCATTTCCAGAATGGCGGGTACCGTGTGCATGGCCAGCGCCAGGCGCGGCGTACTGCCGGGTTCTCCCGGGGCGAGGGCGGCGGACGCGGTGTGGCCACTGGCCAGCCCGGCGCCAACCGTTGCTTGCCCCGGTAATCCAGCACTCAGGTCAGCTCGGGCGACAAGCCTGCCCGTGCCGCCGGCGTAGCCAGCGCCGGGCAGGCTGCGCGGAATGCCACCGCTGCCACTCGGGTCCGCCCCGCCGGAACGGCTCGTGCGTGGCCTCGGCGCCTGGCCTGCGCTATCGCCGCCGCCGCTGCGCGCCAGGGCGCTGTTGCTCGCGCGCGGGGGGGGGATGGCGCTGTCCACCGCGCCGGTGGCGAGATTGCCGCCGTCGTGGGCTCCGCCGCCGCTGCCAGGCTTGCCGCTCGGAACCACGCGAGCGGTGGCGGCCCTGGCCAGATTGGCCAGGTCTGAGCCGCCACGGGCCGCCGCGCCGTGTTCGCCAGCCGTGCTGGTTTCGCCGCCGCCCGCCTGGGTCGGCCCGGCGGCGTTCACCACGGTGGGTAGTCCGCTGCTGGCGGCGGTTGCCAGTGCGGCCTGGTTGCCCTGGCCAGCCCTCGCCGCGCTAGTGCCAGCCGCCCCGTTGAACTGGCCGCCGGTGAGGCTGTTGTTGCCGGCGAGAAGCGCCGGCTGGTTCGAAAGGACGCCGGCCAGGGCCAGGCGGACGCCGCTGGGTTCGACGTCCGCCCTGGCCCCGGGGCTTTGTGAACTGAAATCGCTGGCCTGCGCGCTGTGGCCGCCCCCACCAGCGACACGATTGAGGCTGCCGCCGGCGGCACTGGCGGCGAGCGAGGTGGCCACGAGGTTGCCAGTAGCGGCGGCGCTACCGGTCAGTGCATCGCTACCCTGGGCGCCGGCGCTGGTTTTAGCCACCGGGGACTTGCCAAGCCCGTGCGCGGCAGCCAGGGTGATGCCGGGGTCACCGCCGGAAGCGGAGCCGGCAGCGGTGCCACCTGGTTCGCTCGTGGCGCCGCCGTCCACGACCGGCTCACCTGAGTTGGCGGGACGCTTCGCCGCCTTCGCTAGCCCGCCGGTCGCGGCCGCGGTGGCAATGGGTGTGGCAACGTTGACGCCCATGTCGCGCGCATTCGGCAGGCTGACTGTTGGGGCGTCCTTGGCCGGTTTTTTTTCGCCTTGCCATTCCGCTTGCAGGGTGTGCGGCTCGCGAACCTGAGGTTTGCCGGATTTTTTCCTGGCCACGCGATGTTTCGTCCTGGTGGCCTTGGCTTGGGCATGACGCGGTCGGGCCTGCTTGGCCGCGGGCGGCGGTTCCAGCTTGACCTCGAAGGTCATGGGTGGCGGCAGGGATGGTGGCGGCGCCTGGCTGAGACCGAGCAGCACGCCCAGATGCAGGGCGGCGCTGCCGGCCAGGGCGACCCAGTGGCGCGGCTCCAGGCGGGCCAGCGCGGCGGCCGCGCGGGCGAGGATGGCTGGAATCACTTCTTCCCCTGCGGGGCGGCGGCGGTGACGAAGGTGAGTTTGGCGACGCCGGCGCGGCTGGCGGCGGCCATGACTTCGGTGATGCGGCCGTAGGGCACGCCGGTATCGGCGCGCAGTTGCAGGGTGAGTTCGCCGCTGCCGGCTTGGTCACCGCGCCGCATCTCGCCCTTGAGGCGGGCTTCCAGTTGCGGCAGTTCGATGGCATCGCGGCCCAGGTAGACGCGGCCGTCCGGCTGCACGCTGACCACCAGCGCGGGCGCCGGTTTCAGCGCGGCCACCGGCGAGGTTTCCGGCAGGCGCACCTTGACCGATTGCAGAATGAACGGCGCGGTGACCATGAAAATCACCAGCAGCACCAGCATCACGTCGACCAGCGGCGTGACGTTGATTTCGCTCATGGGCTGGAAATCGGAATCCTGGCGGATCGCCATTTCAGGACTCCTTTCCAGCTTGGGTCGTGCGGGCCAGGCGCAGAAAGTCGTTGGCGAAGCCTTCCATTTCGGAAACCATCAGGCGGGTGACGCGCACGCCGTAGTTGTAAGCGAGCACGGCGGGAATCGCGGCGGCGATACCGATGGCGGTGGAGAGCAGCGCCTCGCCCACCGGTCCGGCCACGACTTCCAGGCCGGAACCGCCGGAAAGCGCAATATTCTGCATCGCATTCATGATTCCCCAGACGGTGCCGAACAGGCCCACGAAGGGCGCCGTGCTGCCGATGCTGGCGAGCAGCATGAGGCCGGCTTCCAGCTTGTGCTGTTCCTTCTTCACCTGCTGCGAGAGGCCGCGTTCCATGACCGCCTGGCGGTCGCCGGTATGCGCGAGGGTCTGTCGATCGTCCAGCGAGCGCAGGGTGTCAAAGCCCGCCTTGGCCAGCCGCGCCAGCGGGCTGTCGCCCTGTTTGGCAACAAACTCCGCCGCCGCCAGATCAGGCGCCTGCCAGAAGCGTTTGGTGAAAGCCGCATTGGACAGGTGCTGCCGCCATTGCAGCCAGCCCTTGGCGATGATCATCGTCCAGGTGATCAGGGAGAACAGGATGAGGACAAGAAGCGCCAGGTTGACGGCGGTGGAAGTGGAGAAATGGAACATGGGGGGCACGCGCGGGCTAGGGAAGGCGACCAGATTATAAGCGACGGCTTATGCATCCCACCCGGGCCAGGCTGGCGGGGAGAATCGAGAACGCCGAGGTGTGGCTGAATAGCCGTCGTCAGGTGAGGCTTGACGGTGCGTCCATCTTCAGGAGGCTTTCGCGCCCGTATCGGAACGGCACGCCTCGCAGCCCGGATCTCGCTTTAGCCGGATGGCGCGCCAGTCGGCGGCGAGGGCATCGAACAGGAGCAGGCGGCCAGACAGGCTGGCGCCGATGCCGATCAAAAGTTTCAGTGCCTCCAGCGCCTGCATGGCGCCCACCACGCCGACCAGGGGTGCGAATACCCCGAATTCCGCGCAACGCATTTCCGCATCCTGCGCCTGCTCGGGAAACAGGCAGGCGTAGCAGGGGGCCTCCTCGCGGCGCAGATCGAATACCGCGATCTGCCCATCGAAACGCACCGCCGCGCCGGATACCAGGGGTTTTTGGTGCGCCACGCAGGCGCGGTTGACGGCATGGCGGGTGGCGAAGTTGTCAGAGCAATCGAGCACCACATCGGCAGCGGCAACGGCGGCATCGAGTGGTTCGCCCTGCAAGCGGGTGGGCAACTCGATCACCTGAACATCCGGGTTCATCGCTCGCATCCGCCTGGCGGCAGAGTGCGCTTTGTTCTGCCCGACGCTGGAGAGGTCGTGGGCGATCTGGCGTTGCAGGTTGGTGAGGTCGACCACGTCGTGGTCCGCCAGGGTGATCCGCCCCACACCCGCCGCCGCCAGGTACAGTGCCACCGGGGATCCGAGGCCACCGGCGCCGATGATCAGGACGCGCGCCGCGAGCAGGGCTTCCTGCCCGTCGATGCCCACCTGGTCGAGCAGGATATGGCGGGAATAGCGGAGGAGTTGAGAGTCGTTCATCGAGAGGCGTTACCGTGAAAGTCGCGTGAGGAACGTGGGATGGCCAAAAAAAAAGCCGGCTGGCCCTAAAGGATACCGTCCCCTCGGAACATAAAGCCGGCGCTACATTCCTTACTTGTACTGCCGCCACTCCGCCGGCGTTTCGTCGTGGTCGCCGTGTGGGTTTTTCCCCCAGGCTGCCATGTGCGGCTTGTATTTCTTGGTCTGCACTTCCGGCTTATGCAGGTTCTCCCGCTGGACATGCTCGCAGTAGTAGACCAAGGCACGTTTGAGATGGATCAGCAGGGTGGCTTCCAGGTGAAAACCTTGCAGGCCGAGCAGGGTTTCGACGTCCTGCAAGGTGTGGTCCGTGATGCAATAGGCGATTTGCAAGGTCTGCGGCCCCGTCTGGTTGACTTGCAGCCCCGCTATGTCGGCGAGCAGATCGAGGGCGCGCTCGATCTGGTCGGGGGGGAGGGGATGAAAAACAATCTCCCGCAGTTTGTCGACGTCGCAGGCCGCCGACACGACTTATTCCTTGTGGCCTTGCAGGAGATTGAGGCCTTTGAGCAGGATGAGCGCCTGGCTGAATTGATAGTCGCTCTTGCTGACGATCTCGCCGGGTTCCAGCGCGGGCTTGCCCTTGCCACCCTTGGCGCTATCGTCCTTGGACTTCAGGTCTTTGGGCGCATGTGGCGACTTGGTCGCGTCTTCTTCATTGCCATTGCTGAGATGCCGTTCAAGGTCCGCCTCATGCACTTCCAGCTTGGGCGCCTTGTCACTTGAGGAAACTGTCGCCTCTTCCACCGTGATGTCCGGGGTGATGCCTTTGGCCTGGATGGAACGGCCATTGGGTGTGAAATAGCGTGCCGTGGTGAGCTTGATGGCCGTGCCGTTATTGAGCGGCAGGATGGTCTGCACCGAGCCTTTGCCAAAAGACTGGGTGCCGACGATCAGGGCGCGTTTGTGGTCTTGCAGCGCACCGGCGACGATCTCCGAAGCGGAAGCCGAACCCCCATTCACCAGCACCACGAGCGGCACGGTCTTGGCCCAGGCCGGCAGGTTCTTGAGGTAGTCGGCCTCGCCGGGGCGCAGATAGTTTTCCCGCGCGTTGGTCAGACGCATCTTGGCGTCCTCAATACGGCCATCGGTGTAGACCACCAGGTCGCCCGGCTTGAGGAAGGCACCGGAAACGGACACGGCGGTATTGAGTAGGCCGCCTGGGTCGTTACGCAGATCCAGAACCAGGCCCTTGAGCGCGCCCTTGTTCTGTTCCCCCAGATCCTTCAGCGCTTCTACCAGGTTCTCACCCGAGCGCTCCTGGAACTGGGTGATCCGCACATAGCCGAAGCCGGGTTCGGCCAGCTTGTACTTGACGCTCTTGATTTTGATGACCGCGCGCGTGATCGTCAGGGTGAGCGGCTTGCTTTCACCCTTGCGGATGATGGTGAGGATGATGTCGGTGCCGGGCTTGCCGCGCATGCGCTTGACCGCGTCGTTCAGGGTCATCCCCTTGACCGGGGTGTCGTCCAGTTTGATGACCAGATCACCGCTTTTCACGCCGGCCTTGAAGGCGGGAGTGTCTTCGATTGGGGCAACCACCTTCACGAAGCCGTCTTCCATGCCGACTTCAATGCCCAAGCCGCCGAACTCGCCCTGGGTGCCGACCTGGAGTTCCTTGAAGGCATCGTTGTCGAGGTAGGCGGAATGCGGATCGAGCCCGGAGAGCATGCCGTTGATGGCTTCGGTGATCAGTTTCTTGTCTTCCACCGGCTCGACATAGTCGCTCTTGATCTTGCCGAAAATTTCACTGAACGCGCGGAGATCTTCGAGGGGCAAGGGCTCGGGCTCGCGTTCCGCGATGGCCGAATAATTGAGGGTAAGCGCCGCGCCGATCAGGACGCCCATGCTCACCAGGCTGATTTGCTTGAATTTGCTGACCATGCTGCCTCTGGCTATTTGAGATTGACCCAGGTAAGTGGGTCGAAAGGTTTGCCTTGACGCCGCAGTTCGAAGTAGAGGCCGGGCTCATCCTGGCCCCCGGTGGCGCCCACCGCCGCCACCACATCACCCGCGCGAACGGCGTCGCCCGGCTGTTTATACAAGCTTTCATTATTGCTGTACAGGCTGAGGAAACCGTTGCCGTGGTCGATGATCAGAAGGTTGCCGAAGCCGCGCAACCAGTCCGCGAACGCCACCTGGCCGCTGCCTACGGCGCGCACCTCCTGGCCTTGCCGGGCACGGATGAACAGGCCTTTCCAGGCGGGCCCGCCGCCCTCACGGTTCTGCCCGAAGCGGTGCAGGATTTCACCCGCCACCGGCAGGGCGAGCTTGCCTTTGAGACGATCGAAGATGAGGCTGGCCAGGCTGGCATCGGCCACCCGGTTCACTTTCTGGCCGGGCTTGGAGGTGGCCTGCGGCTTCGCCGTGGCGGCCAGGCGGGCGAGTCGCTCGATCAAGCGAGCCAGGCGCTTCTCATTGCGCACCAGGGAATCGATTTCCTTGCGCTGCTGGCGGATCTGCTCGGAGAGCTGGTAGAGCACCTGCTGGCGCGCGCCTTTTTCGTCTTCCAGCGCTTTTTTCTGCGCCACCCGCTCGATCTTGACCTGACTCAGGCCATCGCGTTGAACCCGTGCCTTGTCCTTGAGTGCCCCGAGACGGGCGAGTGAATTCTGATAGTCGCGGATGATTTCGGCACGGGCACGGCCGATGTAGCCGTAGTACGCCAGGTTGCGCGCCACCTCGCCGGGGTTCTGGCCGTTGAGCATCAGCTTCAAGGCGTCGTTGCCGCCTTGCACATAACGCTCGCGCAGGAGCGTGGCCAGGCGCTTCCGCTGGCCCACGATCTCGCCGTTGGCCACCTGGGTTTCAGTTTCCAATTGCCTGAGTTCGCGCGCCAGCCGGCGTTGCTTAGCTTCCAGGCCACGCAGGCTGCGCGCCACATTGGAAATGCTTCGCTCGGATTTCTTCAGGCCGTCGGCGGCTTCCACGCGGTCTTCGCTGGCCTGTTCCAGTTCCTGTTGCAGGGCTTCGATGCGCCCGCGCAAGGCCTTGAGTTCCTGTTGCTTGCCGGAATCCGGCCCGGCCAGGGCCGATGGCGAGAAGGCAAGAAACAGGAGAAAGATGCGAGTAAACGTAACTGAGCGCAAATGAGCGCACTTCATTCGAATTCGATGAGCGCGTGGCCGGTCATTTCCCTGGGCTGCGGCAAACCCATCAGCTTCAGCATGGTGGGCGCGATGTCTTCCAGGGCGCCGCGATGTTCCATGTGCGCCGGCCGGCCGAGGTACAGAAAAGGCACCAGATTCGTGGTGTGGGCGGTATGCGGCTGGTGGGTGGTGGTGTCCCGCATGGTTTCGGCATTGCCATGGTCAGCAGTGATCAGCACTTCGCCGCCGACGGATTGCACGGCTTGCGCCACGCGTCCCAGGCAGGAATCAACCGCCTCCACCGCCCGCACGGCGGCGGCCATGATGCCGCTGTGCGCGACCATGTCGCAGTTGGCATAGTTGCAGATGATGGCGTCGTACTTGCGGCTCTCAATCGCCTCGACCAGTTTGTCGGTGAGTTCGAACGCATTCATCTCGGGCTGGAGATCGTAGGTCGCCACCTTGGGTGACTGCACCATGATGCGATCCTCGCCGGCGTAGACCGTTTCATCGCCGCCGTTGAAGAAATAAGTGACGTGCGGGTACTTCTCGGTTTCGGCGATACGCAACTGGCGCAGACCCAGCTTCGCGATGTATTCGCCGAAGCCGTTGCGCACCCGTTCCGGCGGAAAGGCGACGGGCACATCAAATTCTTTGCTGTAGCCGGTAAGGGTGCAGTAGCTGGACAGCTTTGGCACATAGTCGCGTTCGAATTCCTTGAACCCTGGCTCGATGAACGCCTTGGTGATTTCTCGGGCACGATCGGAGCGGAAGTTCATGAACACGATGGCATCGCCGTCCCGCATCCGCACCGGCTCGGCACCCGCCGCGACGATGGCGGTGGGCTTCACGAACTCGTCGGTTTCTCCACGCGCATAGGCCATTTCCAGGCCCAGGTCCGCGCTCGGCGCGTGGTACTCGGCGCGGCCCAGGGTCAGCAGATCGAAGGCAACCTTCACCCGATCCCAGCGTTTGTCGCGGTCCATCGCGAAATAACGGCCGACGATGCTGGCGATCTGGCCGCCGCGCAGTCCATCCATCTTGTCCTGCAGGCAACGGATATAAGCTTCCGCGCTCTTCGGCGGGGTATCTCGGCCATCCAGGAAAGCATGCACATAGACTTTTTTAAGTCCCGCGTGCAAAGCCAGGTCGAGCATGGCGTGAATGTGGTTTTCATGGCTATGCACCCCCCCATCGGAGAGCAAACCGAAGATGTGCAGCGCGCCGCCATTGGCCTTGAGCTTGGTGATGACGCCCTTGAGTGCCGGGTTGCTGGGAAAATGGCCGTTGTGGATGGCCCGCTCGATCCGGGTGAATTCCTGGTACACCACGCGGCCGGCGCCAATGTTGAGATGGCCGACTTCCGAGTTGCCCATCTGCCCGGCCGGCAGACCCACAGCCGCTTCCGAGGCCTGGATCAGGGTGTGCGGATAGTCTTTCCAGAAATGGTCGAAATTCGGTTTGTGGGCATTGGTGATGGCGTTATCGGAATCGGCGTGGCGACAACCGAAGCCATCGAGGATGACGAGCAGAATGGGCTTGATGGGAGCAGGAGGCATTAGTGGATTTTATCGTCTCTGACAATCTTTTTCATGTCGTATTTTAGAATATTTGAATACTTTACGACCTATACTGGCGCGCGCCACGAATTCTAACGGCGCTGACGGCGTTTATACATAACCGGCACCACGGAGCCCAACATGACTACCGAGTCCATCGAACTCATCGACAAGGACGAACACATCGAACAGGCCTCGCGCGCACTCAAGGCCATGTCGCACCCTTTGCGATTGAAAATTCTCTGCGTGCTGGGCGACAAGGAAGTGAGCGTGCAGGACATCGTGGAAAGCGTCGGTACTTCGCAAAGCAACATTTCCCAGCATCTGGCCATCCTGCGTGACAAGGGCGTGCTGCGCACCCGCAAGGATGCCAACCGCGTCTACTACCGGGTCGGCGATACCCGTACCCTGCAACTCATCAGCATGATGCGCGACGTTTTTTGCGGTTTCGCGAAATAGCGCGCGTGGCTCCGCGCCAGGTTGATGGTTCTGCTTATCCTTGCATAAGAAAATCTAATCATGTATATTAGCCGCCACTAATATTCTCTGCGCGCCTTGTTGGCCGTGGGGTCAGCGTCTCAACAAGGAGCGTTGTCATGAACAATCGCAAGTGGTCGCAGCGGGTCGCAATCACCTTGGCCGCGGTATGGGTCGCCTCTCCCGGCTGGGCGGATAAACTGGAGTTCAAGCAGTGCGTCGAAACGGCGCTGACGCAGAACCCGGATATGGATATCAGCCGCGCCCAGATCGACCAGGCGGAAGCGGGCGTGCGGCAGGCCCAGGGCAACCGGCTGCCGCGCCTGAACCTGTCGCTGACCGGAACCCGAAGCAACGATGCGCTGAATGCCTTCGGCATGAAGTTGGGACAGCGTGGCGCCAGTTTCAATGATTTTGGTGCGGGTGAATTCAACCCGGCCGATTTGAGCGTCGCCCCGCACAATCTGAACCACCCCGACGCTGTCAACAACTTCAATTCCCGGATCGAGCTGCAAGTGCCCGTCTACAACGGCGGCCTGGTGCAAAGCCATATCGACACCGCAAAAGCCAATGTGCGCGCGGCGCAATCCGGCGACCAGGCGGCACGCCAGCAACTGGCCAAAAATATTTTGATGGCCTACCAGGGGGTGCACACCGCTCGTGCCAACATCAAGGTCACCGATGAAGCGCGTGCCGCCGCCGAGGAATACGTGCGCATCACCGAGAAACTGCACAAGCAGGGCATGGTGGTGAAAAGCGATGTGCTCTCGGCCAAGGTCAATCTGGAAGACGTCAAAGTGAAGGCGATCGAAGCCCGCAACGCCGAGGCCCGCGCGCTCGACCAGTTGGCCATGATGATGGGCAAGCCGCTGGAGGAGCCACTTGATGTCGGCGCCCCGGTCGCGCCAGCTCTGCTCGCCGGCAACGACCATGAACTGCGCCGCCAAGCGCGCGAAAACCACGCTGGCCTGCGCGCGCTACGCAATCAGCTCGAAGGCGCCGCTGCTCAGGTCGGCGCCGCGCGCGCCGGCAACCAGCCGCAATTCAACGTGATGCTGCGGCAGGATTGGAACGACAGCCGGCTGGGCCTGTCCGCGCCCGCCTACACGGCGGCCGGGGTACTGTCGTGGACCGCTTTCGACGGTGGCGTCGCCCACGCCGGTATCGACCGTGCCGAGGCGGCCCGTTCCGAACTGGCCGCCAAGCTGCGCCAGGCCGAGGACGGCATCGCCTTCCAGGTCACCGACGCGCGCCGCGAAGCGCTGGAAGCCGAGGACAAAGTTGCCGCCCGCGCCGCCAATCTGGAACAGGCGAAGGAGGCCCAACGCCTGATCAAGAAGCGCTACGAGAATGGCATGGGCACGCTGGTCGAGTTGCTCGCCGCCCAAGCCCAGCTCGACCAGGCCAACGCCAACCTGGTCGCCAGCCAATACGAACTCGCCATCAATCGGGCGGAACTGAAGCGCGCCGTTGGCGTGCTCGCCGCCGACACGCTTTAAGGAGCCCGGCATGAACCCGGTCGCACTCGTGAAATCCCTGCTGATCGCCCTCTTCCTCTCCCTGGCCGCTTGTTCCGGCGATAAAAAAGCCCCGGCACCCCAGGCGCAACAACGCGCCGTCCAGGCCCAGACCCGCGTGATACAAACCAACGAAGCCACCTCTACCACCGCCACCACCGGCAGCGTCGTGGCTCTGGAATCGGTGCAGGTCGCCTCGCGCCTAATGGGTTATCCGCGCGACATCGCGGTGGTGGAGGGGCAGACGGTAAAAAAAGGCCAGCGCCTGTTCACCATTGATCCACTTGACCTCGAAGGCGCGCTGGAACAGGCCCGCCTGGGGCTGCGCCAGGCCGAGGACGCAATGCGTGACGCCAAGGCCGATTTCGACCGCTTCGAGAGCCTGTACAAGGATGAAGTGGTGAGCCGCCAGCAGTACGAGAAGATGAAGCTCAACCACGACATCGCCCTGTCACGCGCGGCCCAGGCCAAAGCCGGCCTCGCGACCGCCCAAGGACAAATGCGCTACGCCACGGTGACCGCGCCGATTGCCGGTGTGATCACCCGCAAACTGGCCAATGAAGGCGACATCGCCTCGCCTGGCCATCCCGTGCTGTTGCTGGAAAACCCGGCGCGCCTGCAAGTGCAGACCGCGGTGTCGGAAGCGTTGTATCGGGGCATTAAAGCGGGCGACGCCGTGATGGTGGAAATCGATGGCCTCGACCAGCCGGTAAGCGCAAAAGTCGCGCGCCTCAACCCCGCCGCCGACCCGATAACCCATACCTACAGCGTCAAACTCGACCTCGCCGCGCCTGGCCTCAGAAGCGGCGCCTTCGCCCGCGTCCTGTTCCCTACCGGCCGCCGCGGTGTGCTGGCGCTGCCGCGCGCGGCTGTGCTGGATCGCGCCGGGATTACCGGCGCGTTCGTGGTCGATGCACGGGGGACGGCGCACTACCGCATGCTGCGGCTGGGCCAGGAATCCGACGGCCAGGTGGAAGTGCTATCCGGGCTCAACCCCGGCGAGCGGGTGGTCACCGGCAACGTCCAGGCGGTGAATAACGGCGACCAGGTTTCCGAGTAACACCATGAATGCACACGAGACCCCCATGAACCTGGCGGGCAAGCTCGCCCGCGGCTTTCTTACCTCCAAGCTCACCGCCCTGTTCATCCTGGCGGTGACGCTGACCGGCCTGCTCGCGCTGGGGGTTACCCCGCGCGAATACAACCCGCAGATCGTGGTGCCGGTGGCCAACATCATCGTCGCCAAGCCGGGCGCCTCCGCGACCGAAATCCAGAACCTGGTGGTGAAGCCGCTGGAAGCGATCATGAACGCGCAGTCCGGCGTCGATCACACCTTCGGCTACGCCAGCAACGACTTCGGCCTGGTCACCGTGCAGTTCAAGGTCGGCGAGAACCAGGAAGACAGCCTGGTCAAGCTGTACAACCAGTTGATGCAGAACATGGACCGCATCCCGCCTGGCGCCATGCAACCCATCGTCAAGCCGATCAATGTCGACGACGTGCCGATCATGACGCTCACCCTGGCGTCCGCCAGATATGACGACTATCGGCTACGCCAGGTTGGACAGCGCCTGCTGGAGCAACTGCGCAACGTGCCCGGCGTCTCCTTCACCCAGCTCATCGGCGGGCGCGCCCAGGCGGTGAACGTCTGGATCGACCCGCAGCGCCTGGAAGCGGCCGGCCTCACGCTCGACCACATCGACCAGATGCTGCGCGGCGCCAATATCGCCGCTCCCCTGGGCGAACTGGTGCGCGGCAACCGGAGCGTGCCCCTGCGCCTGGCCAGCTTTCTCGGTTCCGCCGAGGAAGTCGGCAAGATCGTGGTAGGCACCTCCGTTGGCAAACCCGGCGCCGGTGTCCCGGTCTATTTGAAAGACATCGCGAAGATCGAGGACGGCGCGGCGGAAATCGAGGAAACCACGCGCTTCGCTTTCGGTCCGGCGAGTATCGGGAAAATGCCTGGCGAACACCCCGCCGTCACCCTGGCCATCGCCAAGAAGGCCGGCAGCAACGCCGTGGTGGTGGCCGACGCGGTGCTGGCCAAACTGGAAGAACTGAAGAAACAGGCGATGCCCACCGGCATCGAGGCCACCGTTACCCGCAACGATGGCGCCAAGGCCGACGCGGCGGTGAACGAACTGGTCATGCACTTAGGCATCGCCATTGCCTCGGTGGTGGTTATCCTGGTGCTGTTCCTCGGCTGGCGCGAGGCTGGCATCGTTACCCTGACCGTGCCCTTGATCCTGTTCGTGGTGCTGGCCGTCGGCCTGGCCGCGGGCCAGACCATCAATCGCATCACCCTGTTCGCGCTGATTCTGTCGCTGGGCTTGCTGGTCGATGCCGCCATCGTGGTCATCGAAAACATCCACCGCCATCTACACCACGGCTCGACAAGACCGTTCGCGGAAACCCTGGTGATCGCCACCAACGAGATTGGCAACCCCACCAACGTCGCCACCGTCGCGGTGATCCTGGCGTTCATCCCGATGGCTTTCGTCACCGGCATGATGGGCCCGTTCATGCGGCCGATTCCCTTCAACGTGCCGGTGGCGATGATCGCTTCCATCGTCATCGCCTACATGGTGGTGCCGTGGGCGTCCAGGCTGTGGCTGGCGAAAAAGGCCGCGCGTGAGGAACTGGAACGCACCCCCTGCATGGAAGACAAGGGCGCCCAGAAGCAGGACGCCCTGCAACGCGCCTATATCTCGGTGCTGACGCCGTTGATCCACTCCAGCCGCAAACGCAACCTCACCTTCCTGGTGGTTCTCGTTCTCCTGGTCGGCGCCATCTTGATGCCGGCCTGGCAGTTCATCCGCCCGTCCGGCCTCAATGGCCCGCTGTCGCTGTTCGGCGTCGAACTGAAGATGCTGCCCAACGACAACACCAACACCCTGTTGTTGCAGGTCGACATGCCGGCCGGCACGGCGCTCGCCGCCACCGATCAGGTGGCGCGCGCGGTGGGAGAAGTGGTTGGCCGGCATCCGCGCGTCACCGACTACCAGACTTTCCTGGGGCTGACCGCGCCGATTGACTTCGCCGCCCTGGTGCGCGGCGACATGATCAAGCGCGGCGGCAATCTGGCGCAGATTCGCGTCAACCTGGTCGACAAACATCATCGTGGCGAGGCTTCCCACACCATCGCGATTCAGCTCGATGAATCGCTGCGGGAGGTGCGCCGGCAGTTTTCCGACGCCCGCATCAAGCTCTATGAAACGCCACCCGGCCCGCCGGTGCAGGCGCAGATCCTGGCCGAGCTGTACGGCCCGGATTATGAGGCCTTGCGCGGTGCGGCGCCGGCAGTAGACGCCGCCTTCAAGCAGATCTACGGGATGGCCAACGTCGACGATTCGGTCACCGCCAACGCCGACAGCTTCCATATCCATGTCGATAGCGAGAAGGCGCTGCTCTCCGGGGTCGCCCCCGGCCAGGTGGCCAAGCTACTGCGCGATTACGTCAGCGGCTTCACCATCAGCACCCTGCATGTGGACAGCGCGCGCGAGCCGATCGACATCAAGGTGCGACTGCCGCGCGAACTGCGCGCCGGCCCGGAAACGTTGATGAATCTCGCCATCACCAACCCGCGGGGCATGCGGGTGCCGCTGTCCGCCATCGCCAGGGTCGAGCGGGTCACCGAGGCCAAGCCGATCTACGACCGCGATCAGCATCCCATGGCCATGGTCGGCGGCGAGTTGCTCAAATCCAGCCCGGTTTACGCCGTGCTGGCCCTGGACGAGATGCTCGACGGCAAGAAACTGGCGATAGGCAACGGCAAGGGCACCACCTTCACCACCGGCAACCTCGGCTTCACCCAGGCCAGCCCGAAAGATGTGGTCGAGAACACCCTGCTCTGGGGCGGCGAGATGCGTCTGACCCTGGACGTGTTCCGCGACCTGGGCTCGGCCTTCATCCTCGCCTTGATCCTGATCTACCTGATGCTGGTGGCCTACTACAAGTCGTTCATGCTGCCGCTGATCGTCATGGGTGCCATTCCGCTTACCCTGGTCGGCGTGTTCCCCGGCCACTGGGCCACAGCCCAAGCGTTCACCGCCACCTCGATGATCGGCGCCATCGCCCTGGCCGGCATCGTCGTGCGCAACTCGCTGTTGCTGATCGACTTCATCCTGGATTACCGCAAACAGGGTTATGGCCTGGAGCGGGCCGTGATCGAAGCCGGCGCCGTGCGCTTCCGCCCAATTTTGCTCACCGCCCTGGCGATCATTCTTGGCTCCGCCATCATGATCACCGACCCGGTGTTCGGCGGCTTGGCGGTCAGCCTGATCTTCGGTACCTTCGCCTCCACCGCACTGACCCTGGTCGTTATTCCACTGATGTATTACTTATGGCAGCGGAAAACTGCTTCCAACTGAAAAGGGGTTCTCATGACCATCGAACGCTTCATCCGCATCCTGGCCGGCGCCTTCATCCTGCTGTCCCTCGGTCTCGCCCACTTCACCGGCCAAATTGACCTGACGAGCGTGTCCTGGCTCTGGTTGACCGCCTTCATCGGCCTCAATCTCCTGCAATCCGGCTTCACCGGCATCTGCCCGCCGGAAAAACTGCTCAAGAAAATGGGCTTCCAGGAAGGCGGCGGCGCCTGCTGCAAGTAAGCGATAATCCGCCCCGACGCACTCCGGGAGATCGCCATGGGCCTGCCGCAACACAAAACCGAGTACTACACCTACGCTGATTACCAATCCTGGCCGGAGGAGGCCCGTTACGAGTTGATCGACGGCGTGGCTTACGCGATGGCGCCCGCGCCGACGCGGACGCATCAGCATCTGGTGGGTGAGCTGTTCCGCCAGGTTGCCACGGCGTTGAAAGGCAAACCCTGCCAGGCCTTTGTCGCGCCCTTCGACGTGCGCCTGCCGCACACCGACGAGCGTGATGACAAGGTGGATACGGTGGTGCAGCCGGATGTGTTGGTCGTGTGCGACGAAACCAAGCTCGATGAGTATGGCGTGCGCGGCGCGCCGGATTGGGTGGCGGAAGTGCTCTCGCCTAGTTCCGCCAAGCGCGATCTGATCGTCAAACTGGCGGTCTACGAACGCGCCGGTGTGCTGGAATACTGGCTGCTGCACCCCACCGACCGCCTGGTCTCGGTTTATCGCCTGGTCAACGGCCAATACGGCCGCCCGGAGATCAGTGAAATGCAAGGCAGTCTGGCGGTTGGCGTGCTTCCCGGCGTCACCGTGGACTGGTCCGTTTTCCCCAACTGAGAAGGAACGCAATGGATTTCGTACTCCAAAACATCTGGCTGATTCTGCTGGCCGCCGTTTCCGGCTTCATGTTGCTGGGCGGTGGCCTGTTCGGGCGTCTGTCCGGGGTCAAGCAGGTCGGCCCGCAGGAGGCGGTGCAGCTGTTCAACCACGAAGATGCCCTGGTCCTGGACGTGCGCGAGCCGTCGGAATGGAGCGACGGCCATATCGCCAAAGCCAAACACATCCCCATGGGCAAGCTGAAGGATCGCCTGTCCGAGCTCGAGAAATTCAAGGATAAGCCGATCATCGCCGTCTGCCGGAGCGGCAACCGCTCCGGTAGTGCCTGCGGCGTCCTCAAGAAGGCCGGTTTCGAGAATCTGCACAACCTCGCCGGCGGCATGCAAGCCTGGGAACAGGCCGGATTGCCGAAAGAACGCTAACCCCCCTCACTTTTCTCACCTGCTACGACCATGCCCTACGTCAAGATGTACTGCACCGCAACTTGCCCCTATTGCGTCATGGCCGAGAAGTTATTGGCCAACAAAGGCATCACCCACATCGAGAAAATCCGCGTCGATCTCGAACCCGCCCAGATGCAAGAAATGATGCGCATCACCGGCCGCCGCACCGTGCCGCAAATCTATATCGGAGAACGCCATATTGGCGGCTTCGATGACCTCTCCGCCCTGGATGCCGGCGGCGAATTGGAGCCGCTGCTGCTGGCCTGAATCGGTAAACGCGGTGCCCGTCTGGCGTGATGCGCGGCGGCGGCTCAGATCACCATGACCAACCGTTCCACCAGATAGGCCAGCATGATCAGAATGGCCAACGCGAGGCCGCCTTTCAGGCCCAGGCCTGCGAACCGTAGCCAGCGTGGGTCGCGGTTGATGGCGTAGCCGAGCAGGCTGATCACCAGAAAGATGCCGATCAGAATCAGGAGAATGCGCACGCCCAGCATCTTCGGCTCTCCGTCAGGCCGGCAGGGGATACAGGTTGAGCAGACTCTGGGGCACGGCGGCGTCCTTGAACTCCGCCCATTCCCAAGCCGTGGCGTCCGCCAGCAAGGCGCGTAGCAGTTTGTTGTTGAGGCCATGGCCGGATTTGTAGGCTGCGAATGCGCCCAGGATGGGGTGCCCGGCCAGGTAGAGGTCGCCCACCGCATCCAACACCTTGTGCTTCACGAACTCATCGACATAGCGCAGGCCGTCGCTATTGAGCACACGGAACTCGTCCATGACGATGGCGTTGTCCAGGGTACCTCCCAGAGCCAGGCCATGGCTGCGCAAATATTCCACTTCCCGCATGAAGCCGAACGTGCGCGCCCGGCTCACTTCCTGGACGTAGGACTGGCGTGCGAAGTCCAGCTTGATTTCGTGCGCGGAATGTTTGAACACGGGGTGATCGAAGTCGATGCGGAAGGCCAGGGTATAGCCCTCATGCGGGGTGGCCTCGGCCCATTTGCCAGTGTCTTCCACGCGCACCGGGTGCTTCACCCGGATGAACCGCTTGGCGGCATGCTGAACCTCGATACCGGTGGATTGCAGCAGATACACGAAGGGGGCCGCAGAGCCGTCCAGGATGGGTACTTCCGGGCCATCCAGGTCGATGTAGAGGTTGTCGATGCCCAACCCGGCCAGCGCCGACATCAGATGTTCGACGGTCGCCACGCGGGCGCCGTTGCCTTCCAGCGCGGAACACAGGCGGGTATCAACGACCGCTTCCGGCGACACGCGAAATTCACGCGGTTCGTCCAGGTCGGTGCGGCGAAACCAGATGCCGCTGCCGGGCGCCGCCGGGCGCAGGGTCAGAGTGACCCGTTCGCCCGTATGCAGGCCGACGCCGGTGGCGCGTACCAGGGATTTGATGGTTCTTTGGCGGATCATGGTGGCGTAATGCTTTGACCGAGGCAGGGATGCCGAATGGTATCCCGGCGAGGCGGAAGGGATGGCGCCAGGCCGGGATAATCATCAAATAAAACAAGGATTTGTGGCACACCTGCCGTACCCAAAGCGGCCTCAGTCCGCTTGCTTGCGCAGGAAGGCCGGGATGTCCAGCTTGTCGATGCCCGCTGACTGCGCGACTTCCACCGCGGCCTGGCTGCTGCGGCGGTTGCGGATGACGGTGGGCGTGTCGATGTCGCTTTCATAAGGGTTGCTGAACGGGCGCGGGTTGTCGGTACCGGTGGCCTGCATCACCATCGGTTCGACGATGCGGATCTCCGGCTTCCTGGTGGCTTTCACCGGGTTTCCCAGGCCGGTCGCCACCATGGTCACGCGCAGGCCATCGCCCATGGTGTCGTCCAGCGCGGTGCCGACGATCACGGTGGCTTCCTCGGCGGCGAAGCCCTGGATGGTGTTCATTACCTCGTAGTACTCGTCCAGTGTCAGGCTGTCGTTGGAGGTGATGTTCACCAGCACGCCGCGCGCGCCCTTGAGATCCACGTTTTCCAGCAACGGGCTGGCGACCGCTTGCTCGGCCGCGACGCGAGCACGGTCTTCGCCCTCGGCCAGGGCGGAACCCATCATGGCCATGCCGACTTCGCTCATCACCGTCTTCACGTCGGCGAAGTCGACGTTGATCATGCCCGGGTGGCTGATGATTTCGGCGATGCCGGACACCGCGCTGTGCAGCACTTCGTTGGCGGCGATGAAAGCCTCGGTCAGCTTGGTGCCGCCGCCCAGCACCTGGATCAGCTTCTCGTTGGGGATCACGATCAGGCTGTCGACATGTTCGGACAGGGCTTTCAGGCCCTGTTCGGCGGAACGCATGCGCTTGTTCTGCTCGAACACGAAAGGCTTGGTCACCACGGCCACCGCCAGGATACCCAGGTCTTTCGCCACTTCCGCTACCACCGGCGCGGCGCCGGTGCCGGTGCCGCCGCCCATGCCGGCGGCGATGAACAGCATATCGGCGCCGTCGATCAGCGCGGCGATGCGCTCCTTGTCTTCCAGTGCCGCCTCTTTGCCCACTTCCCACTTGCCGCCGGCGCCAAGGCCCTTGGTGGCCGAGTTGCCGATCTGCAATTGCACCGGCGCGCGGTTGCGCCGCAATGCCTGGGCATCGGTGTTGATAGTGATGAACTCCACCCCCGCCATGCCACGGCCGATCATGTGATCCACGGCGTTGCCGCCGCAGCCGCCCACGCCGATGACCTTGATCACGGCTTCCTGGGTATTCAGGTCTTCCAGTTCGAACAACATGTTGCGTCCCTCCTACGGTGACTTACACAAAAAACGGTCGGGTGGGCGCGGCCCACCTTTCCGAATCAGAAATTCTGTTGAAACCACGACTTCATCCTTTCCAGAATCTGTTTGAAGCTCGCACCCTGGATGCGCGCCGCCTGGTCGCTCTCGTGCTTCTCCAGGCCCGTCAGCAGGAGGCCGACGCTGGTGGCGAAGCGCGGGTTCTTCACCCGCTCGGAGAAACCGCCGATATAGTCCGGCACGCCGATACGCACCGGCATGTGGAACACCTCCTCGGCCAGCTCCACCATGCCGCGCATCTGGCTGCTGCCGCCGGTGAGGACGATGCCGGAGGAGATCTGCTCCTCGAAACCGGAACGCCGCAGTTCCGCCTGCACCAGGCTGTAAAGTTCCTCGGCGCGCGGCTCGATCACTTCCGAGAGCAACTGCTTGGAGAGCATCCTTGGGCCGCGTTCGCCGATGCCCGGCACCTCGATCATTTCCTTGGGATCGGCCAACTGGCGCAGCGCGATGCCGTGCTGAATCTTCAAGTCTTCCGCCTCGCGCGTCGGGGTGCGCAGGGTCATGGCGATGTCGTTGGTGATCTGGTCACCGGCGATGGGGATCACCGCCACATGCTGGATGGCGCCGCGCGTGTAGACGGCGATGTCGGTGGTGCCGCCGCCGATGTCGACCAGACAGACGCCCAGGTCTTTCTCGTCGTCGTTCAGCACCGCCTTGCTGGAGGCCAGGGGTTGCAGCACCAAATCCTCCACTTCCAGTCCGCAGCGGCGCACACACTTGACGATGTTCTGGGCGGCGGAAACGGCGCCGGTGACGATGTGCACCTTCACTTCCAGGCGCACGCCGGACATGCCCAGCGGTTCGCGCACGCCGTCCTGGCCGTCGATGATGTATTCCTGTGGCAGCACGTGCAGCACCTGCTGATCGGCCGGGATGTTGAGGGCGCGGGCGATCTCGATCACTCGGTCCTTGTCTGACTGGCTCACCTCGCGGTCGCGGATCGGCAACATGCCACTGGAGTTCTGCGCCTTGATATGGCTGCCGGCGATGCCCGTGTAGACCTGCGTGATTTTGCAGTTGGCCATCAGTTCAGCTTCTTCCAGGGCGCGCTGAATCGCCGCGACGGTCGCCTCGATGTCCACCACCACTCCCTTTTTCAGGCCGCGCGAGGGTGCCGATCCCATGCCGATGATGTTGATGCCGCCCTCCGGCAGCGCCTCCGCCACCAGGGCGACGATCTTCGACGTACCGATGTCGAGGCCGACGATCAAATCCTTGTTTTCACGAATCTTGCTCATGCCTTGCCTACGTCCTTAGCCATTTTTCGGCCCATGAATGGGCCTCCCACCGTGCCACCCCTCACCTGCGCCGCAAACCCATTGGGATAGCGCATGTCGGCGCGGGCGATGGGCCCCAGTGTCGCCACCGCTTGCGGGTAGAAGCGGGCGAAACGCGCGAGCCGCTCGAAGAGGTGCTCGCGCCCCAGTTCCACCACCACGCTGCCGTTGCCACCGCCGTTGCCACCGCCGTTGCCAACCTCGTTGCCATGCAGGCGCACCCGCCACGATTGCCGCGCCGTCACCACGATCTGTTCCACCCGCAGGCCGAGCGGCCGCGCCTGCGCCACGAACTCGCCATAGCGGCGCGCGGTCTCGCGCTCGGTGCCTTCCGGGGCATAGAGGCGCGGCAAGCCGAGGTAGCGCTCCAGTGCCGCCACCGTGAACACCTCGCCGCGCGTATTAAGCAGAGCGCGGTCGTTCCAGGCCGCCGCCGCCCGATGTTCTTCCAGCACGATGGCCATGCGTCCCGGCCAGACCCGGCGAACCTCCGCGTGCCGCACCCAGGGCAGGCGTTCGAACTCGGCGCGAACCGCCTTCAGGTCGAGCGTGAAGAAGCCACCGCGCAGCTTGGCCAAGGCGTCATGCGCCGCCAAGCGGGTTTCCTCGTGGCTGGCGCCATTCACGCTCACTTGCCAGAACGGCGCCAAGCGCTCCGCTGCCGAACGTCCCACCGTCCACAGGGTGAACAACAGGGTGGCGAGCAAAATCAGGCGGGTCAGGCGGTTGAGGGCGGTGGGGTCATTCCACATGGGCCAACTCCAGGATGCGTAGACATAGATCAGGAAATTCCAGGCCGGCCACGCGCGCCGCCATGGGTACCAGGCTGTGATTGGTCATGCCCGGCGCGGTATTGGCTTCCAGCAGGAAAGGCCGCCCCGCCGCGTCAAGCAGGAAATCCACCCGCGCCCAGCCGCGACAGCCCAGCGCCCGGAAGCCACGCAATGCGAGATCGCGCATTTCTGTTTCCGCCACGTCGGATAAGCCGCTCGGGCAGAGATAACGGGTGTCATCGCGAAAGTATTTCGCTTCGTAGTCGTAGAACTCGGTGGCGGGGACGATGCGGATCGACGGCAAGGCCCTCAGTTGGCTGCCCTCGCCCAGCACCGCCACGGTGAACTCGCCGCCGCTCATGGCCTGTTCCGCCAACACCAGATCGTCGTGGCGCGCCGCCTCGCGAAAGGCGGCGGGCAGATCGGTGGCCTGTTTCACCTTGATCACGCCGATGCTGGAACCTTCGCGCGCCGGCTTCACGAACAGGGGCAGGCCCAGGCGCGCGGCCACCGCCGTGAAATCGCTGGTTTCCGTCAGCAGCGCATAGTCCGGAATCGGCAGTCCGGCGGCCTGCCAGAGTAGCTTGCTGCGCCACTTGTCCATCGCCAGGGCAGAAGCCAGCACGCCACTGCCGGTGTAGGGAATGCGCATCAGGGTCAGCGCGCCTTGCAGGGTGCCATCCTCGCCGCCGCGGCCATGCAGGGCGATGAACACGCGCTGGAAGCCCTCATTCCGCAAGTCCTCCAGCGGCCGCGCGGCCGGGTCGAAGGCCAATGCATCGACCCCCCGGCTTTGCAGCGCGGCCAGCACGGCGGCACCGCTTTTGAGCGAGACCTCGCGCTCGGCGGAGGCGCCACCGAACATCACCGCGACTTTGCCGAAGCCAGTCATCGCCCTTCTCCTGCTATACGTTCCCCCAGAATCCGCACTTCCCGGATCAGTTCGACGCCGTTTTTCTCTTTCACTGTCTCCCGCACCCGTTCGATCAGGGTTTCGATGTCGCTCGCCGTGGCATGGCCCAGGTTGACGATGAAATTGGCGTGTTTTTGCGACACTTGGGCATCGCCCTCGCGGGCGCCTTTCAGGCCACAGGATTCGATCAAGCGCGCGGCGTAATCGCCCGGCGGGTTGCGGAACACCGAGCCGGCGTTGGGCAGGTCGAGCGGCTGGCTGGCGACACGGCGTTCCAGCAGGCGTTTGATTTCCGCGCGCCCGGCCTCGCCATCGCCTTTCGGGAACAGGAACCAGGCGGCCAGGAACCATTCCTCGCGCCGCTCGGGGGCATCGACATGGCGGTAAGCCACGCGGAATTCGCGCGGTGAGCGTTTATGGGTGTTGCCCCGCGCATCCACGGTCAGTACCTGCGAGACCGTGGACCAGGTTTCCTGGCCGTAGCAACCCGCGTTCATCGCCAGGGCGCCCCCCACCGTGCCGGGAATGCCGGCGAGAAATTCCGCGCCGGTAAGATTGTGGTTGGCGGCGAAACGCGCCACCTTGGGACTGGCCACGCCGGCCTCGGCATAAACCACGCCGAAACGCGGTTCCGCATGGCCCGGCCGGCACGCCATCCGGCGCTCCTCGACACGCAACTGTTTCAACGCGCCATGCAGATGAATCACCGTGCCCGGCAGGCCGCCGTCTCGCACCAGCAGATTGCTGCCGAGGCCGATGAAATGGATCGGCTCGCCTTTTGGCAGGGACTTCAGGAAGGCGCACAAGTCATCCAGGTCGGCCGGCGTATAGAGCCGCTCGGCGCTGCCGCCCGCGCGCCAACTGGTAAAGCGGCGCATGTCGGCCGCCCGTTCCAGGGTTCCGCGCGGTGCGTTCATGTGCCCCCCCCGCACGCCAGCTCCACGAGTTTCCCGGGCACCTGGCCGATGGAACCGGCGCCCATGGTTAGCACCACGTCGCCGTCGCGCACGAAATCGGCCAGGGCGGCGGGCAGATCATTCACGTCTTCCACGAACACCGGTTCCACGTGGCCGGCCACGCGCAAGGCACGAGAGAGGGCGCGGCCATCGGCGGCGATGATGGCTTGTTCGCTGGCCGCATAGACCTCGGTGAGCAGTACCGCGTCGGCCTGCGACAACACCTGCACGAAGTCCTCGAACAGGTCACGGGTGCGGGTATAGCGGTGCGGCTGGAACGCCAGCACCAAACGGCGGCCGGGGAAGGCGCCGCGCGTGGCGTCAAGGGTGGCCCGCATTTCCACCGGGTGATGGCCGTAGTCGTCAATCAGGGTGAAACGGCGCTTTGCCCCGGTTTTCCCGCCAGCGGGCAAGGTGATCTCTCCATAGCGCTGGAAGCGCCGCCCCACCCCGCTGAAATTGGCCAGCGCGCGTTGTAGCGCGGCATCCGGCACTTGCAGTTCCCAGGCCACGGCGACCGCCGCCAGGGCATTGAGCACGTTGTGTTGGCCTGGCAGGTTAAGGGTGATGTCCACTGGCGAGCGCACCCCATTGCGCAGGGCGGTGAAGGCCATGCGGCCGTTCTCGGCACGAATATTCACCGCCTGGATGGCGCAGTCTTCGCCCGTGCCGTAAGTCATCACCGGCTTGTCGATGCGCGGCAGCAGGGCGCGCACGACGGGATCGTCGGCGCACAGGATGGCCATGCCCCAGAACGGCAGGCGATGGAGGAATTCGACGAAGGCCGACTTCAGGCGCTCGAAGTCATGGCCATACGTTTCCATGTGGTCGGCGTCGATGTTGGTGACAATGGACACCACCGGCGACAGATGCAGAAACGAGGCATCCGATTCGTCGGCTTCCGCCACCAGCCATTTGCCTTGCCCCAAGCGCGCGTTGCCGCCAGCCGCCGGGCCGTCCCAAGGCTGGCGTGCCGCCCCCTCGGGGGGCAGCGTAGCGTGGGGGCTGTTCACGCCAGCCGCCGGGCCGTCCCAAGGCTGGCGTGCCGCCCCCCCGGGGGGCAGCGTAGCGTGGGGGCTGTTCACGCCAGCCGCCGGGCCGTCCCAAGGCTGGCGTGCCGCCCCCTCGGGGGGCAGCGTAGCGTGGGGGCTATTCACGCCGGCCGCCAAGAGCTTGCCACCGATCACGAAAGTGGGGTCCAGCCCGGCCTCGCCCAGCACGCTGGCGATCAGGCTGGTGGTGGTGGTCTTGCCGTGGGTGCCGGCGATGGCGATGCCCTGTTTGAAACGCATCAACTCGGCCAGCATCATGGCGCGCGCCACCACCGGAATGTGCGCCGCGCGCGCGGCTTGCACCTCCGGGTTGTCTTCCTTGATGGCGCTGGAAATCACCAGGACACTCGCGCCCGCGATGTGCTCGGCGGCATGGCCCTGAAACACGGTCGCGCCCATGTCGGCCAGCCGCTGGGTGGCCGCGTTGGTGGCGCCATCGCTGCCGGAAACCTGGTAGCCCAGATTGACCAGTACCTCGGCGATACCGCTCATGCCGGCGCCGCCGATGCCGACGAAGTGGATGCGGTTGACCTTATGCTTCACGGCCCACTCCGATCAGACTGCAGCGGTCATCGGCGGCCCGCGCCACTCGTGGCCGGTCGCACCTGCCGCCAGGCGGCAGGCACTGCTCCCTGCTCGTGGCGACTCCGCCTTTGCCGACGAAGTGGATGCGGTTGACCTTGTGTTTCATTTCCCCAACTCCTTGACGACTTCCGCCACCCGCGAGGTCGCATCCGGCTTCGCCAGCGCGCGCGCTTTCACCGCGTGGCCGAGCAGTTCCTCGCGGGTGAGGCCACGTAGCCACGCGGCCAGCTTTTCCGGGCTGAGGTCCTGCTGCTGTATCAGCCAGGCCGCGCCCTGATCGGCGAGGAAGGCGGCGTTGGCGGTCTGATGGTCGTCCACCGCGAACGGGAACGGCACGAACAGCGCGGCCAGGCCGGCGGCCGCGATTTCCGCAACCGTCAAAGCACCGGCGCGGCAGATCACCACGTCCGCCCAGGCGTAGGCGGCGGCCATGTCGTCGATGAAGGCGAGCGGTTCGGCCACGACCCCCGCGTCGGCATAGTTGCGCTTGAGCACTTCCAGGTGCCGCGCGCCGGACTGGTGGCGCACCACGGGGCGCCGCGCCACCGGCAGCAACTTCAACGCTTGCGGAATCATCTGGTTCAGCGCCGCCGCCCCCAGCGAACCGCCGATCACCAGCAAACGCAGCGGGCCTTCGCGCCCGCCCAGACGTTGTTCCGGTGCCGGCAAGGCAGCGATCTCGGAACGCACCGGGTTGCCGACCCATTCTTCGTTGGAAGAAAGCGGGATGGCGAGAGGCAAACCCAGCAGCACGCGGTCGGCGAGGCGCGCCAGGATTTTGTTGGTCAACCCGGCGATGGCGTTCTGTTCGTGGATCACCAGCGGCTTGTTCAGTAGCACAGCCATCATGCCGCCAGGGAAGGCGACATAGCCGCCCAGCCCCAAGGCGACATCGGGGCGCTCGCGGAAGATCGCTCGCGCCGCCTGCCAGAAAGCGATCAGCAGGTTGTATGGCAGCAGCAGTTTGGTGGCCAGCCCCTTGCCGCGCACCCCGGCCACTTTCACCCAGGCCATCTCGAAACCCCTGGCCACCGCCAGCTTCGCTTCCATGCCGGCATGGGTACCCAGCCACACCACGCGCCAACCGTCGCCGCGCAGGGCTTCCGCCACCGCCAGCGCGGGCATCACATGGCCGCCGGTGCCCCCGGCCATGACGAGTGCGGTGCGTGAATGGCGAGCAGCACATGCCTTGCCTCCCGCGACTCGCGACTCGCTACTCATGCTTTCTTCCCCTTCATCAGGCAGCGGTTCTCGTAATCCACCCGCAGCAACAGTGCCAGCGCCAGGCAATTGGCGACGATGCCGGAGCCGCCGTAGCTCATCAACGGCAGGGTGAGGCCTTTGGTGGGTAGCAGTCCCAGGTTGACGCCCATGTTGATGAACGATTGCAGGCCGATCCAGACACCGACGCCTTGCGCCACCAGGGCGGCGTAATTGCGCCCCATCAAGCTGGCCTGCCAGCCGATCGAGAAGGCGCGCCAGGTCAGCCAGGCGAACAGGCCGATCACCGCGAGCACGCCGAGCAACCCCAGCTCCTCGCCGATCACCGCGAGCAGGAAGTCGGTATAAGACTCGGGCAGGTAAAACAGCTTGCCGACGCTGTCGCCGAGACCAACCCCCATGATCTCGCCGCGGCCCAGGGCGATCAGGGCGTTGGACAGTTGATAGCCGGCGCCGTAGGGGTCATCGAAGGGGTAGAAATAGCTGGTAACCCGCGCCATGCGGTAGGGTGACAGCACCACCATGAGCACGAAACCGACCATCAGGAGGCCGAACAGGCCGAAGAACAGACGGGCATTGAAGCCGCCCAGGAACAGCACGGCCAGGGCGATGGCGAAGATCACCACGAGCGCGCCGAAGTCGGGTTCCACCAGCAATAAACCGCCCACTCCCAGCATCACCAGGAACATCGGCAGGAAGCCTCTGGCCAGGTTCTGCATGTGCGCCGCCCGGCGCACGGTGTAGTCGGCCGCGTAGAGAATGGTGGCGAACTTCATGAACTCGGAGGGCTGAAAATTGCCCAGTGGCCCCAGCGGAATCCAGCGCCGGCTGCCGTTCACTTCTTTGCCGATGAAGGGGATCAGCACCAGCAGCAGTACCACCGCCCCGGCGATGAACAGGCTCGGTGACAGTTTCTGCCAGAGCGGCGTCGGCACCTGGAAGGCGGCATAACCCGCGGCCAGGCCGATGACCATGTATACGCTATGGCGCACCAGATAATAGGTGTGCTCGTGCGCGGCGGAGCGGGTTTCGGCCACGCTGGACGATGCCGAGAACACCATCACCAGGCCAATCATCAGGAGGCCAGTGACGACAAACACCAGGCCCCAGTCATAAGGGGTCAGCGCGGTGCGCTTGAGCGCCGCGTTATGAAACATGCTGTTTACTCCGGCGATCCCGTTGCCTCCGCTCTTCGCTCAGGATCGCGGCGCTGCGGAAGCGCCGTTCCTGCTGGCGGCGGCTCTCGCCACGCAGAACCTTCAGTACTTCCACGGCGCCGATGAAAACCTCGGCACGATGTTCATAGTTGCGGAACATGTCCCAACTGGCACAGGCCGGCGACAGCAGTACCGCGTCGCCCGACTTCGTTAGCTGGAAGGCCTGATTCACGGCCTCCTCCATGCTCTCCGCGCGATAGACCGGGCAGGCGCCGGCAATGGCTTGTTCAATCAGTGGCCCATCGCGGCCAATCTGCACCACGGCGCGGGCGTTTTTCACGGCCTCCTTCAGCGGCGAGAAATCCTGGCCTTTGCCATCGCCGCCGGCGATCAGCACCACCGGCACGGTGAAACCGAGCAAGGCGGCCGCTGTCGCGCCGACGTTGGTGCCCTTGGAATCGTCGTAGAAGATGCGTCCCGCCACCTCGCCTACCCGCTGCACCCGGTGCGGCAGGCCCGTGAAGGTTTTCAGGGCGGGGATCAGGCCGGCGTAAGGCAGGCCGATGGCGCGGCATAGCGCCAGCGCCGCCAGGGCGTTGGCGGCGTTGTGCAGGCCGGCGATGGGCAACTTGTCCACCGGCAACAGAACTTCGTCGCCCTCGCTCAGCCAGAGGCGGTTTTTGTGGGTGGCCAGGCCGAAGAAGCCAGGGGCAAGAGGAGGCTTGTCCATGATGCCGAAGGTCCACTGCGGTTGGCCGGGAATGGCCATCGCCATCACCATCGGGTCATCCCGGTTCAACACCTGGATACAGGGTTTTTCCCTGGCCCCTGGCCCCTTGCCCTTGACCTCTACCCCGAACACCCGCGCCTTTGCCGCCGCGTAGTCGTCCAGACTGGCGTAACGGTCCATGTGGTCCTGCGAAATATTGAGCACGGTAGCGGCATCGGGCCGCAGGCTGTGGGTGGTTTCCAGTTGGAAGCTGGACAGTTCCAGCACCCACACGTCGGGGTCGCATCCCAGGGTTTCGCAGTTATCCAGCGCATCCAGTACCGGCAGGCCGATGTTGCCGGCCACCGCGGTTTCCAATCCCACGGCGGCACACAGATGGCCGACCAGGCTGGTCACCGTGCTTTTGCCATTGGAACCCGTGATGGCGATGACCTTGGGCTGCTTGCCCGCGTTTTTTCCAGCAATCGCACGGGCGAACAGTTCTACGTCGCCCACCACTTCCTTGCCGAATTTGATCGCGGTTTGCAGTTCCGAGGACGCAAGCGGCACGCCGGGGCTGGCGACGATGAGATCGGCCCAGGCAAAATCCGCCGGGTCAAATCCGCCCAGGCTCAGCGCTACTTCCGGGAAGGCCTCGCGCAGGTGCTGTGCATGGGGGGGCTCGTCACGGGTATCCGTGCCGCGCACCAGGGCATCGTGTTCCAGCAGCCAGCGCACACAGGCGGCACCCGTGTCGCCAAGGCCGACGACCAGCGCCCGGCATCCCGAAAGATTCAACCCCTCAGCCCTCACGCCGCGCTCCTCATCGTAGTTTCAACGTCGACAGGCCAATCAACACCAGCACCATGCTGATGATCCAGAAGCGGACCACCACCTGGGTCTCCTTCCAGCCCTTCTTCTCGAAGTGATGGTGGATCGGCGCCATCAGGAACACCCGCTTGCCGCGCAGCTTGAACGAGCCAACCTGGACCATGACCGAGATGGTTTCGGCGACGAACAGGCCGCCCATGATGAACAGCACGATTTCCTGGCGCACGATCACCGCTACCACCCCCAGGGCCGCCCCCAGGGCCAGGGCGCCGACGTCGCCCATGAACACTTCCGCGGGGTAGGCGTTGAACCAGAGGAAGGCCAGGCCCGCGCCCACCAGGGCGGCGCAAAACACCACCAGTTCACCGGCGCCGGGGATGTGCGGCAGCCCCAGGTATTTGGAAAACACCGCGTGGCCCGCCACGTAGGCGAAGATGGCCAGGGCACCCGCCACCATCACCGTGGGCAGAATGGCCAGGCCATCAGCGCCGTCGGTCAGGTTCACCGCGTTGCTGCTGCCAACGATGACGAAATAGGCCAGCAGCACGAAGCCCGTTACTCCCAGAGGGATCACCAGATGCTTGAAAAACGGCACGATCAGCTCGGTCTGCGCCGGCAGATGCGCCGACCAGGCCAGCCAGCCGGCCAGCGCGAAGCCGAGCAGCGACTGCCAGAAATATTTCCAGCGCGAAGCCAGGCCGCGGGGGTTCTTCGCCACCACCTTGCGCCAGTCATCCACCCAGCCGATAGCGCCGAAGCCGACCAGGGTCAGCAGGGCGATCCAGACGTAGCGGTTGGCCAGGTCCGCCCACAACAGGGTAGTGATCGCGACCGCGGCGAGAATCAGGGCGCCGCCCATGGTCGGCGTGCCAGCCTTGACCAGGTGGGTTTGCGGGCCATCGTCGCGCACCGGCTGGCCGACTTTAAGTTGGGTGAGCTTGCGGATCATCCAGGGGCCGACGGCGAAGGAAATGAGTAGCGCGGTCAGCGCCGCCAACACCGCGCGCAGGGTGATGTAATTGAAGACGTTGAACAGGCGGATGTCCTGGCCGAGCCACTTGGCGAGCATCAGGAGCATGTTTGGTTCTCCATGAACGACTGCACCACCCGTTCCATCTTCATGAACCGAGAGCCCTTGACCAGCACGGTCACATCCACATCAAGAGCGCATTCGATTTCCGCCAGCAGTTCCTCGATGCGTTCGAAGTGCATCGCCCCCTTGCCGAACCCTTGAACCGTGTTGAGCGACAGTTCGCCCAGGCAGAGCAGGCGGTCGATGCCGGCGGCGCGAGCACGCTCGCCCACTTCCCGATGCAACGCGGCGGCGGTGGCCCCGAGTTCGCCCATATCGCCCAGCACCAGGATGCGCAGGCCCGGCCGCGCCGCCAGCACCTGAATGGCGGCGGCCACGGAATCGGGATTGGCGTTGTAGGTGTCGTCGATCAGGGTGGCACCGAGGATGCAGGGATGAACTTGTAGACGCCCCTTGCTGCCGGCATAGGCAGCCAGGCCGCGCGCCACCGCGTCCACCGATATGCCCAGCGCCAGCGCGGCGGCGGCGGCGGCGGCGGCGTTGCGCAGGTTGTGGATGCCGGGGACTCGCAAGGTGGTTTCGATGCGCCCGGCAGGCGTTTTGAGCGTGAGGCGTGAGGCGTCAGGGGTGATGTGCACGTCGGCGCCTTCCGCGAAGCCGAAGCTCAGCACCTGGTGGCCGCCGGCCATTTTTCGCCACAGATCGGCATGGGGGTCGTCGGCGTTGACGATGGCGATGCCGCCCTCTTTCAGGCCGGCGTAGATTTCGCCCTTGGCGCGCGCCACCGCCGCGACGCTGCCGAGGCCTTCCAGGTGGGCGCGCAGGGCGTTGTTGACCAAGGCCACATCGGGGTGGGCAATCTCGCTCAGGGTGGCGATTTCGCCGGGGTGGTTCATGCCCATTTCGATGGCGGCATAGCGGTGTTGGGGCGCCAACTTCAACAAGGTGAGGGGCATGCCGATGTCGTTATTGAGATTGCCGGCGGTGGCGAGCACGGCGCTCTCCCCGGCCGCCGCCACGCAGATGGCGGCGAGCATTTCCTTCACCGTGGTCTTGCCATTGCTGCCGGTGATGGCAGCCAGCCGCGCTGGCATCCGCGAGCGCTGCCAGGCGGCGAGCCGCCCCAGGCCGATGCGGGTGTCATCGACCACCAGCGCGGGCGAAGCATCGAGATTGGCGCTGGCCGCCACCATCACGGCGGCGGCACCTTCTCGAAGTGCTTGAGCCGCATAAGCGTGGCCATCGAAGCGCGGCCCTTTCAGGGCCACGAAAAGGCAGCCGGCGGGTAGCGCGCGGCTGTCGCTGGATACCGCGTGGAATTCCACGTCTTCGCCCACGGCGCGCGCATCGAGGGCCAAAGCGGCTTCATGCAAGCGCATGGGTGTTCCTTTCCGCAAGCGCTTTTTGCGCTTCTTCCAGATCCGAGAAGGGGTACTTCACGCCATTGATTTCCTGGTAGGACTCATGTCCTTTGCCGGCCAGCACGACGATGTCTTCCGGGCCGGCGTCCTGGATCGCCGCGCGGATCGCCGCGCGGCGATCGACGCTGGCGGACTGGGCGGGCGGCATGCCGGCGAGGATGTCGGCGATGATGTCCGCCGGGTCTTCATGGCGCGGGTTGTCGCTGGTGACGATGGCCACATCGGCGCGCGCCGCCACCGCCGCGCCCATCAACGGCCGCTTGGTCCGGTCGCGGCCGCCGCCACAGCCGAACACGCATACCAGCTTGCCGCGGGTGAGCGGCTTGAGCGCCGCCAACACCTTGTCCAAGGCATCCGGGGTATGGGCGAAATCGACGATCACCGTGGGCTCCCCAGCTCCACTTGCCAGCTTTTGCATCCGCCCCGGTACCGCCTCGGCCTTCGCCAGCGCGGCCAGCGCGTCATCCAGTTTCACACCACCGGCGAGCAGGGCGCCGAGCGCGGCGAGCAAGTTGTAAGCGTTGAACTCACCGAGCAGAGGGCTTGCCAATTCACCCATGCCCCAAGGGCTGACGATTTCCATGCGCAGCCCATTCCGGTCGGCGCGCAGGATTCGTGCGCGGAGGTCGCCGCCATGCCCGGCGCCGGGCCGCCCCAAGTCGGGCATTGCGCCCCCTCGGGGAGCAGCGAGCGGGTTTTGCGAGCGTGGGGGCACCCTATCCAACCCGTAGCTCAGCACCCGAGTCGCGCCGCCACGCAGTTGCCGTTCCAGGGAAACACCGAGTTCGTCATCCGCGTTGAGCACCGCCCACTTCAGGCCGGGCCAGGCGAACAGGCGCGCCTTGGCGGCGGCATAGCTGGCCATGTCACCGTGGTAGTCGAGATGATCCTGTGTCAGGTTGGTCAGTACCGCCACGTCGAACGCCACGCCTTCGACGCGGCCCTGTTCAAGGCCATGCGAGGAGACTTCCATCGCCACGCCTTCGGCGCCGAGATCGCGATAACCGGCCAGCAGGACTTGCAGACTGACCGCGTCGGGGGTGGTGTGGCTAGCGACTTGCAATGCGCCGGGGAAGCCGTTGCCGAGGGTGCCGATGGCCGCCGTCCTGCGCCCGAGCCGGGTCCAGGCGGCGGACAGCCAGTGCGCGACCGAGGTCTTGCCGTTGGTGCCGGTGATGCCAGTCATCCACAAGTGCCGCGAGGGCTGACCGTACCAGGCGGCGGCAAGACCGGCGGCCTGTTCCCGCAAACCGGCGACGGGCAGGTTGGCAATCGCTCCGGCTTGCCAGATATGGTTAGCCGGTTCCCACAGCACGGCGGCGGCGCCGGCGCGAATCGCGGCGGCGATATGCGCGCGGCCGTCATGGACGCCGCCAGGGTAGGCGAGAAATACGTCGCCCGCCGCCAGGCGCCGGCTGTCGGCGCACATGCCGCGGGCGGCGGGGGCCAGGGCGCGCAACTGGGCAATGAGGTGCGAGATCACGGCGTTGGGGTCCATCACACCGATTCCGCCACCACGGGCGCCTCGCCCGGCGGGGCGCTGTCGCTGTCGAATGAGGTATCCGGCGGCAGCGCCATGAAGCGCAGTGCACCCGCCATGACCCGTGAGAACACCGGGGCGGCAATCAGGCCGCCGTAGTAATCGCGGCCACCCGGCTCGTCGATCATCACCGCCACCACCAGGCGCGGATTGGAGGCCGGCGCCAGACCGACGAAGGAACTCACGTATTTGTCCGGCTCATAACCGCCACCGTTGATCCTGAACTTGTGCGCGGTGCCGGTCTTGCCAGCGACACGGTAACCCGCCACGCGCGCCATCGGCGCGGTGCCGCCGTTCTGGGTAACCAATTCCAGCATGGCCAGCACTTCCCGGGCGGTATCAGCGGTCATGACGCGCACCCCGCTGGCGGTGCCTTCGCGGCGCAGCGTGGTCAGCGCGGGCATGACGCCCGCGTTGGCGAAGGCGGTATAGGCATGTGCCAGTTGCAACAGGCTGACGGAGAGCCCGTAGCCGTAAGCCATCGTGGCTTTCTCGATCGGCCGCCAGGTGGCGAACGGGCGCAGACGACCATTGACCTCGCCGGGCAAGCCGGACTGTGGCGGCGCCCCGAGGCCGGCGCGGGTGAGCAATCGCCAGTAGTCCTCACCCCGCATTTCCAGAGCGATTTTGGCGGCGGCCACGTTGCTGGAAAGCTGGATGGCCTGGGCGACGGTCAGCACGCCCTTGGGATGGGTGTCGGTGATTTTCTTGTCGCCGATGATGAACCAGCCCGGGCCGGTGTCGATGGGGGTTTGCGGGGCGACGACATGCGCATCCAGGGCGGCGGCGACCATTAGCGGCTTCATCGTGGAACCGGGCTCGAACACATCGGTGACCGCGCGGTTGCGTACCCGCTCCGGGGTATAGGTCGATCGGCTGTTGGGATTGAAGCTGGGGGTGTTGGCAAGCGCCAGGATCTCGCCAGTGCGCGCGTCGAGCACCACCACGGAGCCGGCGCGGGCGCGGTTCTTCTCCACCGCATCGTTGAGTTCGCGATAGGCGAGATACTGGATGTGCTGATTCAGGCTCAGCACCAGGTCTCGCCCCGGCTTTGGCGGCTTGATCTGCTCCAGCACTTCCACCACGTTGCCGAGGCGGTCGCGCACCACGCGCTTTCTGCCCTCCTCGCCGGCCAGCCACGACTGGAAGGCCAGTTCGATGCCTTCCTGGCCACGGTCGTCGAGATCGGTCATGCCCAGCACGTGCGCCATGACCTCACCGGCCGGGTAGTAGCGGCGGTATTCCGGCTTGCCGAACACGCCGGCCATATTGAGCGCCATGATCTGGTTCGCCTTGGGCGGCGGAAGCTGTCGTTCCAGATAGATGAAACCACGGCTTTTGTCGGTAAACAGACGCGCGATCTGGGCGGGATCGCGCTCCAGAATGTTGCCCAGCGACTGGATTTGCGCCGGGCTGGGATTGGCCTGCCGTGGGTTGAACCAGATCGTTTCCACCGGGGTGCTCACCGCCACCGGCTCACCACGGCGGTCGCTGATCACGCCGCGATAAGCGGGAATGGGCGCCACCCGCTGTACCCGCTTTTCACCTTCCTCGTTGAGGAAATCGTTGTTCCAGGCTTGCAGGTAGACCGCGCGCATCGACAAGGCGGCAAAACCTCCGAACAACAGCGCCAAGGCCAGGCGCATGCGCCAGCGTTGCAGGTCCAGGTGCAGCAGGGGGTGGCTCTTGCGCAGCGGAATCATTTGGCCCCCCTTGCGCTACGCGAACCCGGGCCGGCTTGGCACAGCCGGCCCGTTCCACGGGCGCGGAGCAGTCCTCCGCGAAACCCCCGCTTCACCCCACCGAGGGGGGCTTCGTGTTGCTTCGGGCGGCCGCGCGGAACGCTCACGGCTGCGTTCCCTGCGCATGCAGGACATAAATGCGCTTCGGGTCGGGTACCGCCATTTTCAAGCGGTCGCGTGCCACTTCTTCCACGCGGTTGTGCATCAGCCAGGTAGAAATCTCCAGTTGCAACTGGCCCCATTCCACATCCAGGGCGCGGGCGCGCGCCTGTTCCGTCTGCAACGCCATAAACAATTTGCGTGCCTGGTGGCGCGCCGAGACGACGAAGAGTGCACCGGCGACCAACACCGCGACCAGGATCAGGTTCAGTTTGACCATGGCACCTCCGTGCGCTCGGCCACTCGCAGGGTGGCGCTGCGCGCGCGCGGGTTTTCCCTGGATTCACGCTCACCGGGCTTCACCGCCCGGCCGATCAGCGCCAAGCAGCCGCCGCGCAGGGCGGAGGCGGGCAAGGGAATCTCCAGCGGCACCTGCTCGCCCGCCGATTCGCGGCGCATGAACTGTTTCACCATTCGGTCTTCCAGGGAATGAAAGCTGATCACTACCAGGCGTCCGCCCGTCTTCAGCAAAGCGGCGCCTTGCGGTAGCGCCTGTTCAATCTCTTCAAGCTCGCGGTTAATGAAAATCCGCACAGCTTGAAAGGTCCGCGTCGCCGGGTCTTGGCCACGCTCGCGGGTGCGCACGGCGCCGGCGACCACGACGGCGAGCTGGCGGGTCGTTGTGATCGGCGCAATTGCTCTTGCTTGCGCAATCGCCCGCGCAACCTGCTTAGCAAACCGCTCTTCGCCATAGTCCCTGACAACTTGGGCAATCTCCTCTATCGGCGCCTGGTTCAACCACTCCGCGGCGGTCATGCCGCAACTGGTATCCATGCGCATATCCAGCGGGGCGTCGAAACGAAAGCTGAAGCCCCGGATGGCCTCATCCAACTGTGGGCTGGACACCCCTAGGTCGAACAACACCCCGTCCACTTTTGCCACGCCGGCCGCATTTGCCGCGCGGCCCAAGTCCGAGAACGGCGCATGCACCATCTGGAAACGCGCGTCGCTCCAAGCCTTGCCTACAGCCACCGCCGCTGGATCGCGATCCAGCGCGATCAACCTGCCCTGTGGCCCCAGTTTCTTGAGAATTTCCCGGCTGTGGCCGCCACGCCCGAAGGTGGCATCCAGGTAAATCCCGTCGGCCTTCAAATCGAGGGCGGCGACGGCTTCCCCCAGCAACACGGGAAGATGGACGGCCCCCACGTTTCACTGCCCCCCGAGGGGGCGCAATGCCCGGCTTGGGACGGCCCGGCGCTGGGCATGGACGGCCCCCACGTTTCACTGCCCCCCGAGGGGGCGCAATGCCCGGCTTGGGACGGCCCGGCGCCGGGCATGGACGGCCTCCACGTTCACAGAGAAAAGCCTTTGAGGCCTTCGGACAAGGTGCCGTCACGCGCGGCCACCGCCAGTTGTTCGGGAAAGTGCGCGGCTTGTTCGAGCCGGCCTTGCCAGGAGGCATCGTCCCAAAGCTCGAACTTTTCGCCCTGGCCCACCAGCGCCACGCTTTTTTCCAGCTTGGCGAAGCGGCGCAGCATCGGCGGAATCAGAATGCGGCCGGCGCCGTCCGGCTCCACTTCCTCGGCGGAACCAATCACCAGCCGCTTCAACTCCTTGGCGATGGGATCCAGGCTAGGCAGCGCATTGAGTTTGGCCGCGATTTTTTCCCACTCGGGATAGGGGTAAAGCAGCAGGCAACCGCTGGTTGGGTCCGCCGTCAAGACGAGATGCCCGCCGCAAATGCCAGCCAGGCGCTCACGCAGGCGCGCGGGAATGGCCAAGCGGCCCTTCCCGTCCAGCGCCATCTGCGTTGATCCCGTAAACATGCCTTGTATTCTCCTCCGTGGGCCACTGGGCGACACTAATCCACACCATTTCCCACTTACTCCCACTATAGAGAACACAAATCCCCACCGTCAAGGACGCAATGGGAAAAATTTCAATCGGCTCAAGGACTTACGAAGGACAGGCTGGATAGCCTAATGTTTGTTTTGAATGAACAGCCTAGAAGCTGAACTTAATGTTCCACTTTAAGTGAAGGAGGGAATTGGGGGAGAGGTAGGCGCGGACAGGGTCCGCTCCTACAGGAAGCGGGCGCAGGCGGCGCCGCCCAGTTCCGCCAGCCAGGTCAAATAAAGGGTGCCCATTTCCGGATAGAAACGCTTGCTGTCTTCTGAGGCCAGCACCATGAGGCCGGTCAGATTGCCTTCCTTGAGCGGCGCCAGCGCGAAGGACTTCTGATGCGCACCCACCTCGCCGAACCAGGCGCGCACTTCCTCCGGCACGTCGGGGCCGCATTGCGGCTGGCTCAGCCCTTCGACCAGCACCTGAATGTCCACACTCACCTTGGCGAATTCAGGCATATCCGGCGCATTCGCCGTCCAGATACGCAAGGCGGTGTGTGGCACCGAGAAGCTCTCGGACAGCCTCAGGTAAAACGACTGCAAGGCCGCATCCAGGGTCTTGGCGCGCATCAGGTCCAACGAAAGCTTGTGCAGCTTGTCGCCGATGGCGTCGTTCTCCTCGGCGAACTGGATGAACTCGCGCAATTTGATCTCCAACCCACGCGACTTGTCGCGCAGCGCCAGCACCTGCCGCTCGCCCAGAGAAATCGCCTGGCCGCTGTAAGGGTGCGGCACGGTGATTTCCGTCAGAAGTTCGGGGTGGCCCAGAAAAAAATCCGGGTTGAGCTTGAGGAATTCGTTGATCTGTTCGGGCGTGATGTTCATGGGTGTGGTCTTGAGTTGGATGGAAAAAACGGGGCTGCTGATGAATATTACCGATAAGGACCGAGAAAGCGCGAACCGTTGAAATGGATCAGATGGGTAGTCGCATCCGCCACCCAGCGGTTTCCCAGGCGATCTCAGAAACATAACGGGCCATCAACGCGCGGGTCGGAAACGCGGTAACGAACACCAGGCCCGCGCTCGAAGCGGCGAACGTAGGTTGGGTTAGGCGCCTGGCAGGCCCAGCGCGGCGAGGATCGCGATGGCTGCTGTGGGAATGGTCATTCATGCCAGCAGGGTCACCAGCCGCCCGGCGCGGAAATGGCAGGGGTACAACAGCGGCACAGTATCCGGCCCCGGCTGATCGCGCAGCCACTCGCGCAAGCGGAAATCCACCACTGGCCCGGTAGAAACCTCCAGCCGCAACGCCGCCAGAGTGTGATCCAGTCCGGGCAACACCTCATGGGCCGGCGCTTCCGGCGAAGTGGGGATGTGGATGAAACGCTCCGGATCGCCCGGCAAAACGATGCGTTCGAAGGGGTGAAGGTGTTCCAGGGTGTCGGCAAAGCGGTCGTCGGTGGACGTGGAAATTGCCACCGGCCCCTGCGCGCCGCCCCGCTCCAGACGCAGGATCAGGTTCTCCTGCAACACCCCATCCTCGCGAAACGCCTGGTCGCGCGAAGCGAACAGATGCAGATGGCGGATCGCCGCGCGCTCCAGCAGAAAATCCCGAAACGGCCGGAAATACGGCCCGTTGCAGAAACTGCGCGGAATGATCGCCACCAACTGCCCGCCCTCCTCCAGCAACGCCAGCGCCAGCGCGACGAAAGCCGAATACAGATTGGAAGTCTCGATCCCCGCTTGGCGCAGCAGCAGCCGATGGCGGGAGTGGGACTGAATTTTCTTGTACGGCGGATTCAGAATGGCATGGCTATAGCGCGGCCCGCCCCACAAGCCCAGGCTGGATACCGCCTGCTCGATGAAATCCCCCGGCAACACGCGGGTGGCCAACGGCACGCGGTCGACGTAATTGGTCAAGGTTTCGCGCAGGCCCTCCAGCAAGGCTGTATCGAATTCATAAGCATCCACCGCCAGTGAAGTGAAGCCCAACTCACCCGTCGCGCAACGCTCCAGAAACGCCGCCGACAAGGCTCCCAGCCCGGCACCGGCATCGAGCAAGCGGCAGCTTGGCGTGTTGGTATCGGGGAATAACGAGGCGATAAAGCGCGCTACGCCGGGCGGGGTCATGAACTGGCCGAGGGCGGAACGGCGGGCGGGGGTGGCACGGATTAAGGTGACGATGGATGGGTGGTGATTCCGCGCTGTGGGAGTGGAAAGGTCATTTCCAGGAATCCCCGCAGCGAGATTTCGCTGCCGCGACCTGGTTCATAGCGTTATCTCGCCTTGAAAAACGGTGACGGCCGGGCCGGTGAGAAAAACGTTGTGGCCGATGCCGGCCCAGCGGATGGAAAGGTCGCCGCCACGGGTATGGACCTGGACGGTGTCATCAAGCAAGCCGCGGCGGATGCCAGCGGCCACGGCGGCGCAGGCGCCGGTGCCGCAGGCCAGGGTTTCGCCGGTGCCGCGCTCGAATACGCGCAGTTTGACTTCGCGCCGGTGCAGCACCTGCATGAAGCCGACGTTGACCCGTTCCGGGAAACTCGGGTGGTGTTCGATCTTCGCGCCCAGTTCCCTCACCGGCGCCGTGTCCACATTGCAGACAAGGCGCACGGCATGAGGGTTGCCCATCGACAGGGCGGAGATTTCGATCGGTTCGCCAGTCACGTCAATGACATAAGTGAGTGCTGGCTCGGCCGCGACAAACGGGATATCCAGGGGATTAAAACGTGGCGGCCCCATGTCGACGGTGACCTGGCCATCGTCTTCCAGGCGCGGGACGATCACGCCGGCGGCGGTCTCGACGCGGATTTCCTGTTTCGGGGTCAGGCCCTGCTCATGCACGAATCGGGCAAAGCAGCGGGCGCCGTTGCCACACTGCTGCACCTCGCCGCCGTCGGCGTTGAAGATGCGGTAACGGAAATCGCAGTCCGGGCGGGTCGTGGTTTCCACCAGCAATACCTGGTCGCAGCCGATCCCGAAATGGCGGTCGGCGAGAACCTGGTATTGCGCGGGGGTAAGTTCGATTTTCTCGCGAACGCCGTCGAGCACGACAAAGTCGTTGCCGGCGCCCTGCATTTTGGTGAATTTGAGTTTCATGGCTGAATTATCGCCAAGTTCACGGCATCCAGCGCACATGGTCCTTGTAGATGCAGCGGTCCATCACCACGGTGAGGCCGGCGGCGCGGGCCTTTTCCGCTGCTTCGTCATGCACGATGCCTTCCTGAATCCAGAGCGCCGGGGCGCCATGGGTTTGCGCAAACGCCAAGACTTCATCCACTACCTCGGGGATGGCGGCGGACTCGCGGAACACGTTGACCAGATCCACTGAAAAGGGAATATCGGCGAGCCTGGCGTAGGCCTTTTCGCCGAGCACTTCAGCCAGCGCCGGGCGCACCGGCACGATGCGGTAGCCGAACCGCTGCATGGCCTGAGAAACACCGAAGCTGGGCCGCGCTGGCTTCGGCGAGAGGCCGACCACGGCGATGGTCTTGACGCGCCGCAAGAGGGCTTTGATGGCTTCGGGGGAGGGATTCTGGAAAGTCATGCCAGTGCCTTGACCATCACGTAATCGTCCATTACAAAGCCGCCGCCGATGTCCTCCATGACGAGGGTGGCAACGGTGAAACCCTGTTTGAGATAGGCGTCGATGGCTTGCTGATTTTGCCGATTCACCCGCAGCACCAAGCGGGTAAAGCCGCGCCGGCTGGCGCGTGTGGCTACTTCGCGGATCAACGCGCCACCGATGCCGTGGCGCTGCCAATCGAGATCGACGTAGAGCTTGTCGAGCTTGTAATCGCCCTCGGCGAGCGGGTGGCCATGGGCGAAGCCGACCAGTACGCCTTCCGCCCGTGCCGCCAGCCAGAGGTCGCCACGGGCGATGAACTGGCGCACCAGCACCGGCCGGTAGCGTTGTTCCAGCATGTAGTCGATCTGTTCTGGCGTGATGATGCCAGGGTAGTGCGCGCGCCAGACGCGGCCGGCCAGGTCCACGACCGCTTCGGCCTCGTTCAGGCGCAGGGGCGAAATTTCGATTTCATTCATACAGGCTGGGCTCACCTTGCGGGCGGGTCTTGAAGCGCTTGTGCAGCCAGAAGTACTGCGCGGGGATTTCGCGGATGCGTTCTTCGATGAAGGCGTTCATGCGCCGGGTATCGGCGGTCACGTCGCCGCTGGGGAAGTTGTCCCAGGCCGGGTAGAAGCGGGTGACATAGCCGCCGCCTTCCTGCCGGGTGATGGCCGGCACCACCACGGCGCCACTGGCGCGGGCAATGCGCGAGAGGCCGGTGATCGTGGCCGCCGGGGTGCCGAAAAAGGGCACGAACACGGCATCGCGCGCGCCGTAATCCATGTCCGGCAGGTAATAGAACGGCCGCCCCTTCTTGATCGCGCGCAGCACCGGCTTGATGCCATCGGCGCGCGAGTACATTTCCGAATGTTGCTCAGCCCGCCGAAACCGGGTGCGCGCATGCAGCATCAAGCGGTTGATGATCGGGTTTTTGATCGTGGCGTACAGCGAGACGATAGGCGCGTAGGCCGCCGTTACCCGCACGCCGCCGATGTTGAGGCCAACGAAATGTGGCGCCAGCCAGATCAAAGGTTTGCCCAGATGCGGCATCAGGTGTTCCGTGCCCTCGAAATGGGTGAGGCGTTCCACTTCACCTCGGCTGCCCCACCAGGACACGGTTTCCTGCAAAGTGGCGCGCCCCAGGGCGCGGAAGTGGGCTTTCAGCAGCCTCTTCCTGTTGGTCTCGTCCAGTTCCGGGAAGCACAGGCGCAAATTAGTCAGCCCAACGCGAACGCGCGTGCGGGCCACGGCATACAGCAGCCCCCCAAGCCACTCGCCCAGACCGCCCAACGCGCGGGCCGGCAACAGCCGCCAGAGTAGCCAGAGCAGAACAACGCCGATCCGTCTCAAGGTAAATCCTCAGGTGGCGTCACGTCGGCGTGATGGCGGAACAGGCGGTAGCTCCACAGGTACTGCTCGGGATGCTGGCGGATGAGTTTCGATATGGCCTGGTTGGCGATATGGGCGAGGGTTTCCGCGGAATCAGTCGGCGCGACAGGCAGGGGTTCGATATGAAGACGGAAACCACGTCCCCAGGTCAGACGTTCCGCGAACACGATCAGCGGCACGGCTTGGGTGCTGGCGATCAGCCGATACGGCAGGGAGGGTAGATAGGCCGGGTGGCCGAGAAAGCGTATCCACAGGCCCTCGCCCCGGTTGGCGGACTGGTCCGGCAGGATAAAGGTGGCCTCGCCCGCCTTGAGCTTTCCCAGCAGGGCGCGCACGCCACCGGCCGTGGGCGGCACGGTTTTGGCTCCAGCACGTTCGCGCCCGTAACGCATCATCTCGTGCACCCATGCCTGTCGTGGCGGCGTGTAGAGGGCGGTGACCGGCAGCCGGTTGGAGATAAAAATGCCGCCAATCTCCCAACAGCCAAGATGTGGCGCCAGCAGGGCGATACCGCGCCCCTTGTCCTTGCGTAATTCCACCTCGATGTGCTCCCAGCCGCGAACCTCGCGGATCAGGCTGAACACGCGCGGCAGCGGCGCCAGCCAGACCAGGGGCAATTCAGCCAGACCCTTGCCCAGTTCCATGCCGGCGCGAATCAGGCAAAGCGGGCGATAAAGGCCGGTGAGCTTCAGGTTGTCCCGCAACAATTCCCGGTGCCGCCGCCGCAACAGGCCGAGGAGTCCCAGCATCGCGCCAAGCCCATGCGCCACCGGCAGGGGAAGCCGGGAAAACAAGCGGAGAAAGAAAAGCAAAACAGGTTTGACCAAAAATTATGCAAGTGCGTAGAATTATCGCAGCCGCCGAGTTAATTGCAGCAATGCAAAGACAAATTGCGGGCGGGATACAAATCCAGCTAAAGCGTCCGCTCCTCGTCCCCGGAGTCGGCCACGCCGACCAGAAATGGGGAAACACACAGGAGCAACTCATGAGCAAAGATTACCTCTTCACTTCCGAATCGGTTTCCGAAGGCCACCCGGACAAAGTTGCCGACCAGATTTCCGACGCCATTCTCGACGCCATCCTGGCGCAGGATCCCACCGCCCGCGTTGCCGCCGAAACCCTGACCAACACCGGTCTGGTGGTCCTGGCCGGCGAAATCACCACCACCGCCAACGTCGATTACATCCACGTCGCGCGCGACACTATCAAGCGCATCGGCTACGACAACACCGACTACGGCATCGACTATCGCGGCTGCGCGGTATTGGTGGCCTACGACAAGCAGAGCCCGGACATCGCCCAGGGCGTCGATCGCGCTTCCGACGACTACCTCAACCAGGGCGCCGGCGACCAGGGCCTGATGTTCGGTTACGCCTGCGACGAAACCCCCAGCTTGATGCCTCTGCCGATCTACCTGGCGCACCGCCTGGTGGAACGCCAATCCCTGCTGCGCAAGGATGGCCGCCTGTCCTGGCTGCGCCCCGACGCCAAGTCGCAAGTCACCCTGCATTACGTCGACGGCAAGCCACACAGCATCGACACCGTGGTGCTGTCCACCCAGCACGCCCCGGAGATGACCCTGGAAACCATCCGCGAGGCGGTGATCGAGGACATCATCAAGCCGGTCATGCCGAAGGAACTCATCAAGGGCGAGATCAAATATCTGGTCAACCCCACTGGCCGCTTCGTGGTCGGCGGACCGCAAGGCGATTGCGGCCTCACCGGCCGCAAGATCATCGTCGATACCTACGGCGGCTCGGCCCCGCATGGCGGCGGCGCTTTCTCCGGCAAGGATCCCTCCAAGGTCGATCGCTCCGCCGCCTACGCCGCCCGCTATGTCGCCAAGAACATCGTCGCCGCCGGCCTCGCCAGCAAGTGTCTGGTGCAGGTTTCCTACGCCATCGGCGTCGCCCAGCCCACCAGCGTGATGGTGGAAACCTACGGCACCGGCCTGATTTCCGACGAACGCCTGAACGAACTCATCGCCAAGCATTTCGACCTGCGCCCCAAGGGCATCGTCCAGATGCTCGACCTGCTCCGCCCGATCTACCAGAAGACCGCCGCCTACGGCCACTTCGGCCGCGACGAGCCGGAATTCACCTGGGAAACCACCGACAAGGCGGAAGCGCTGAAGGCCGACGCGGGGGTGTAAGGTAGCGGCGGGAACCAGTCAGGAGGACAGCATGCAACTCGCGGAAAAACCAACTCTTTCCGAGGCCGGCTATCTGGCCTTCGAGGAAACCTCTCCGTTGCGTCACGAATATGTGGGGAGCGAGGCTTACGCCATGTCGGGGGGAACGCTGCGGCACAACCGCATTTCCCTGAATGCGGCGTCCTTGCTGCTTGCTCGTCTGGCGGGCAAACCCTGCCAGGTCTTCATGAGCGACGTGAAACTTCATGTCGCCCGTGACAGCGCCTATTACTACCCCGACGTGATGGTGGCCTGCGCCGAACAGGCCAGCGCCGCCAACGACGCCCAGGTGGTAAGCGATCCGCTGCTGGTGGTCGAAGTCCTCTCGCCCTCCACCGAAGCCACCGACCGGCGCGAGAAGCTGCACGCCTACCGCCGCCTGCCCGCGCTCCAGGAATACGCCCTCATCAGTCAGGACACACAACAGGTCGAGATCTACCGCCGCCAAGGGGATATAGGCTGGCTCTACATCACCTATGAGCCGGGCGACACGGTGGAATTCGCCAGCGTCGGGGTGACGCTGCCCATCGCCGAGTTGTACGCGGGGACTGACGTAGCTTGAAAGCGAAGTCATCGGCCCGCAGCCGAAAATCGAATCCCTACAGTAGCGCCGGCTTCCAGCCGGCGTTTTTTATGGCGCTGTTCGCGTTGGGCGTTGAAATCGTGGTGAACGCGCACCTACTCCCCCCTTTCCCAAAGGGGGAAGGTGCCATCACCAGCGCCGGTGCCAGCATCAACGCCCAACGCCCAACGCGCACAGCGCCTTTTTTATACCCCGCCGGCAAGGATTACCGAAGGGTATAAGCAGGGACTTGGCCGCCGTCTTTTGGCGGCTTAGTCCTTCGCTTAGGGGCTTCATCAGGGGCTTTATCAGCCGGCGCTACAGGGAAGATCGCCCTACTTAGCCTGGCCTGGCTGCGCAAACTGGGCACCCACCTGCAGCAGCAGTAAGCGCCGTTCCTCGCTCATCGCCCGGAAGCACTGGAGCAGCAATTCCTCGGCTTGGTCAGGGAGACGGGCAACCAGATGCAGGGGTTCGCCCTCGGCCAAAGCGAACAGTTCATAGACCTTGAGCTCGAAGGCCTTGGCCAAGGCTTCGAGGACATCAGGCCCGGGGCCGTGCTTACCCGTTTCGATGCGGGAAATGTTTGCTGACGATGAACTTACGCGCCAGCCCAACTCTTCCTGGGACCAGCCACGTTGTTCTCGCAGAGCCTTGATCGTGCCGCCGATATTCATGCGGCGAATATGCAAACGACTTACGTTTTTCGCAAAAACAATACCATTAGTTACGCATACAAAATTACCAATACAGTAATATCAGGCCGCCTATCAGGCTAATTTCGTAAGGCTGACCTTGTTTAACTCATCGGGAGAAAGAAAATGCTTCGTACCAAATTGATCGTTTCAAGCCTCGCCACCCTGCTTCTGGCCGGCAGTTCTGTTGCGACGATGGCCGCAGATAGCGGCTGGTATGCCGGGGTGTCTCTGGGGCAATCCACAGTTGACTCCGACGCGGGCCAACTCAAATCCGGGCTGGAAGCGCTCGGTGCGACCGGCGTCGTGGCTTCGGTGGACGACTCGGACACCGGCTGGAAGCTGTTCGGCGGTTACCAAGTGAACAAGAATTTCGCTGTCGAGGCGGCCTATGTGAATCTGGGTTCATTCACCGGCAATGCCACCTATGCCACCCTGGCGGGAAGCCCCTATCGCTCGAAAACGGATGGGGATGGTTTCCTGCTTTCCGCCGTGGGCACCCTACCGGTAAACGAGACATTTGCCGTCTTCGCCTGGAACCTCGAAGCAACCGCGTCGACTACGCTGGCCTCGGCCAACGCCAGCGACGATGGCACCGACTTGGCCTACGGCCTCGGCGTGAACTGGCAGATCAGCAAGCAGATGGGCCTGCGGGCCGAATGGGACCGCTTCCAGGACGTTGGCGGCGGAAACAACTTCAATAAACACGACGTCGATCTGTATTCACTTGGCGCCGTATTCCACTTCTAAACGCAACACACCCCTCGCACGTAGCCCGGCCTCGGCCGGGCTTTTTGTTGGGTGCACGGTTACTGTGAAACAGCCGGCATTCGGGTCCCACGTAGGTTGGGCTGAGGGACGAAGCCCAATATCCCCACGCCAGCCGCACCGTTGTTGGGCTTCGTCCCTCAGCCCAACCTACATCGTTGTTTCATGGCATGGGGCGGCTCTCCGAGCCATGCACAGTTACATAGCGCGATGCCTTCGCGGGGGTGGCGCGAATTTGCCTGAATCTGGCCTGAACCGGCTTTGCGATATGGACGGGAGCCCGGATAATCCCGCCCCACCGAGGAGCGCTGCAACGGTTTGCCGTCAGGCTCGGTTCAAAACTGCGCTCACCTGTTCAACCTGTGCCGGGCACGGGTGCGCCAGGTGAGTGCGCCCCCTCTCCCGGCCGCAAGTTCAAGGAGTTCGCATGAACGCTGTGGCTACAAACTTCACCGACTACAAAGTCGCCGACCTGGCCCTGGCTGACTGGGGCCGCAAGGAAATCCGCATTGCCGAGACGGAAATGCCCGGTCTCATGGCCATCCGCGAGGAATATGCCGCCAGCCAGTCACTGAAAGGCGCGCGCATCACCGGCAGCCTGCACATGACCATCCAGACCGCCGTGCTGATCGAAACCCTCACCGCGCTGGGTGCCGAAGTGCGCTGGGCTTCCTGCAACATCTTCTCCACCCAGGACCACGCCGCCGCCGCCATCGCCGCTACTGGCGTGCCGGTCTACGCGGTCAAGGGCGAGTCGCTGGTCGAGTACTGGGACTACACCCACCGCATCTTCGAGTGGCCGGACGGCGGTTACTCGAACATGATCCTCGACGACGGCGGTGACGCCACCCTGCTGCTGCACCTGGGTGCGCGCGCCGAGTCCGACCTCAGTGTCGTCGCCCAGCCGACCAGCGAGGAGGAAACCATCCTGTACGCCGCGATCAAGGCCAAGATCGCCGTCGACCCCACCTGGTATTCCACCCGTCTGGCGCAGATCAAGGGCGTCACCGAAGAGACCACCACCGGCGTGCACCGCCTCTATCAGATGCACGAGCGCGGTGAACTCAAGTTCCCCGCCATCAACGTCAACGATTCGGTCACCAAGTCCAAGTTCGACAACCTGTACGGTTGCCGCGAATCCCTGGTGGACGGCATCAAGCGCGCCACCGACGTGATGATCGCCGGCAAGGTCGCCCTGGTGTGCGGCTACGGCGACGTCGGCAAGGGTTCCTGCCAGGCGCTGCGCGCGCTGTCCGCCCAGGTGTGGGTTACCGAAGTGGACCCGATCTGCGCCCTGCAAGCCGCGATGGAAGGCTATCGCGTGGTCACGATGGATTACGCCGCCGACAAGGCCGACATCTTCGTCACCGCCACCGGCAACTTCCAAGTCATCACCCATGACCACATGGCTGCAATGCGCGACCAGGCCATCGTCTGCAACATCGGCCACTTCGACAACGAAATCGACGTCGCCGGCATCGAGCAGTATCAGTGGGAAGAGATCAAGCCGCAGGTGGACCACGTCATCTTCCCGGATGGCAAACGCATCATTCTGCTGGCCAAGGGCCGCCTGGTGAACCTTGGCTGCGCCACCGGCCACCCGTCCTACGTGATGTCCAGTTCCTTCGCCAACCAGACCCTCGCCCAGATCGAACTGTTCACCCGCACGGTGGACTATCCGATCGGCGTCTATACGCTGCCGAAACACCTGGACGAAAAGGTCGCGCGTCTGCAATTGAAGAAACTCAACGCGCAACTGAGCGAACTGACCGACCAGCAGGCCGCCTACATCGGCGTGCCCAAGACCGGGCCTTACAAGGCGGAGCACTACCGCTATTGATCGGCGCGGCCGTTGGACGAAAAAAGCCACTGCGGCCAGCGGTTTTTTTCGTTCCGGCACCCGCTTTCTCGTGGAACCGCATCGCGTCGTCCCAGGTCCACTGAAGCCAGCGCGGTAGTTGCCATTTACATAAGGCTCTGTTCGCGAATGCTGTGGTTAAGCATGGTCACCCATGGCCAAAGCCAGCCACTGTGGGGGTTTCAGGACGTCAGCCGATTTACGGTCCAGCGTTCGGAACCATCCCAGGTAGTTTTCGAG
>Ga0210026_1000411_pt1 | contig 49645 bp, 53 predicted proteins | sample CryGeymeta201509_FD_183977 | JGI IMG/M metagenome (GOLD analysis project Ga0210026, IMG submission 183977) | Groundwater microbial communities from Crystal Geyser aquifers in Utah, USA - Crystal Geyser metaG 2015-09 (SPAdes) (version 2) | ecosystem: Environmental > Aquatic > Deep subsurface >...
CGCTCACTGCTCACTGCTCGCCGCTCGCCGCTCACCGCTCACCGCTCACCGCTCACCGCTCACCGCTCACCGCTCACCGCTCACCGCTCACCGCTCACCGCTCCCCGCTCACCGCTCACCGCTCACCGCTCGCCGCTCCCCGCTCGCCGCTCACCGCTCACCGCTCACCGCTCACCGCTCACCGCTCGCCGCGCTGGACACTTTTGGCGATAACTGAGATTGGAACGCGTCACCGTCTCAGGACCCAGCATGTCGACCTATTTCCACACTATCGAGCCAAGCGAAAACCTCGCTCAGGCCGTCGCCAACGCCCAACATAACGACCTCAACAACCTCTTTGGTTTGCTAGGTTGTCCGGCAGCTGAACTCTTGGTGACGCCCTATTCGACACGTGCAGCACTCCTTGGAGCCCAAGTTGGCCGTGGTTTTTTTGCGCACGAACTGCGCCATCGCATTCCGATGCCGGCCGGCCTTGAACCCGAAGTTGACGTCTGGGACGACGGTACCATCCCCATTTGGCGCGCCGGAATCCTGACCGAACCCAAGTATTTTTCATTTTTCCAAGACAGCCCACACGCCGCCTACAATCCGAATTATCGGCATCAATGGCGAGCGCACGAGCTGTTGCATGGAGCGGTCGGGTTTTTCTTTCGCGAAGATATGACGCGTTTCGAATTTTACTTGGCCTCACGCCTAAATGAACTTCTCCCGGTCGTTCATTGGTACGGATTGGACGAGGCGTTTCGCCATCGCTGCGACGCCCACCAAGACGAAACCTATATCCGAGAATACTGCGGCGAATGCGAACGGCTCGCCTTCGAACCGCTGGCCAAAACTCCAGCCACCGTCGAACGCGCCGCTCGATTCATCGAACTGGCCAAGACCCATTTTGAGACCGAACTCGCCCTGTGCAAACAAGAGCTCGAGTCCGGCAGACCTCATGGAAACCCGATTGCCCATATCGACGCCTCAAGCGATTCGATGGGTTACCTGCATGGGCATTGGCCTCGCTGCACCGCTTGGTCGTTTGGTTATTGGGTCGAGCGCTTCTTGGCACCACAAGTCGACTACGAAACAACCTGTCTGGGACTGCTCGAAAAGGTCTCCCGGACCTTCGACCAGCTACTTTCTGGCAACATCACCGTCGACGAAAAGGCCGCTAAACGCCTGCATGCTCGCCGCCGTCTGCAAGACCTCGCCTACCGGACTCTCTTAGTGATCGAAGGTCTCCCGGAAGACCAGAGCACCGATGTCGAAACATCGTTAGAAGACGGACTGGCTATCCTGGAAGCCGCCTGCAGCGATTTGCTCTTTCGCGACGCCAAAGGAAACCCCTTCGCCGAGTTCCGCGCCCAGCTTGACGAACATCTCCCGGACCATTCCGACATCATCTTTTCCACAGGATTTGAACACACCGAATCGGCCATAAATTATATTGTGGAAGGAATCACCTCGGGCCTGCCCGCGACCGCAGAATACCTGGGTGACAAGTTATCCACAGTGGCCTCTGTCTTTGTGGAAAACCCGCTCTTCACCACAAGCCAACGACTCGACCAGCGCTTCGCTGAATTCCTGCCCGATGCCGACGAAGACGCCACAAAATTGGCTGAGTTTGAGGTCTGGGCAAACGCCATCGTCACGCCCGACCAAGAGGCCGAAACCTTTGGTGTCGTGCCTGAAGAAGAACTTCCGGAGCCGGGAACACTGCGACTGAACACCACGACTCGACGCAAAATCCTGCCCGCCTATGTGATGCACCACATCTTTGGAATGCAGCGCGCCACGGAAGTCCTGGTCATCGAAATGCGCGGACAGACCCGCTTCTGCGTCGTCGATGAAATCACCGCCAATATCCTAAAAGCCGTTGATTCCGACGACATCACCACCCTATCCGGCGAAGAAGTTGAGACCCTCTTCGGAATCATCGAGGAAGGATTTGTGGTCTGGCTTCCCAAGCCCCAAAAGGCCTAGACGGATCGACCGCTGGGTGTGGTGGAGGTATTCTCTCAAAATAACCCCATACCTACGGTTCATCCTATGACTGCCGATTCACATACTTGGTTGCTCGTTCACAGCTCGGGCTTCCCGGCGAGCCAATGGAAACGGCTCACACCGTTACTGCCTGGCACCGTTTTAGCGCCCAACCTACCGGGATATCCGGGAACCCCTTGGGACCCTTCCAAAGATGTGTTGGACGCCGATTCTGATTGCATCGTTCGACTCGCAGAAAAACACCCAGGAGCCCACTTAGTAGGTCATTCCTACGGCGGCCTTGTCGCGATTCACGCGGCCAAAAAACGACCGGACTTGTTCTCGCAAGTCTCATTGATCGAACCCATCGTGATGGGAATGGTTGAACGACCGGAAGACCTCGATCCGGCAATGGTGAAAGCGATCAAGTCCTTCAGTGGTGCCATCGAACACGCACACCTAGAATCCGCACTTCGTGCGTTTTTCGATTTCTGGGGAGGTCCCAACGCCTTTGATTCGATGCCCGCACCCATCCGAAACTCCATCCTTGCGATGGCCCCAAAGCTTGCTCAGGAAATCCAGGCCACAGGTGCAGAGTCCTCAAAACCAAGCGATTGGAAAGACCTAAACCCACTGCGAATCATCGTCTCCGAAGGTCGAAAGCCTTTCGTCGATTCGATTGCGCACGGTCTGCTATCTGCGGTATCTGACTCACGAATCATCGAAGTTCCGGGCGAACACATGTGCCCAATCACTCACCCAAAAGATGTTGCAGAAACACTCCTAGCCTAAGTTGGGACAAAAATTACGGATTAGATTATGAAAATTGTACTCACGATACTCATGCTGTTTTTCACCACTGGCTGCACGACCTACAGTGCTCAAGCTGACATGGCCGGCGTCACCATTCAGCCCATGACAATGATGGTTGCCAAGCCGCTTCCCCAAACCCTTTATATTGTTATGGATCCATCCAAAGTAGCCGACGATATCGCGATCACAAAATCACCCATGACGTTGACCCATTTTCGGGGTTTTTTGGGTGACGGTCTCAAGAAATCTCTCGCACCCTATTTCCAAAATGTTGAAATCGTAGCCCCTGGATTTACGGCCCCAAAAGAAGCTCATGTCATCGCGGATGTAAAACTTGATGGGGTAGAAGCACGCCAATTCAATGCCGGTCAGATGATTTACACAACGCTCTTAATGCAGTGGAATTTTGCGATCCGCCCCAATCAAGAAACTGACTACCTTTTCTCGTACTCGGGTATTGGCAACAGCGACACCACCTACACCAACCTTACAGAAGGCGTACAGCAGATGCTCAAATCATCAATGGCTGGCCTGCTTCAAGGTTGGACCGAAAAAAATGCCTATCAAACTTTGAAAGAGTACTACGATAAGGACGCAGCTCCTGCCGAAATGCCTGATTCGAATGAACCCGCCTCAACTGATCTCTAAGAAAGCCCGCATCGCGGGCTTTTTAATTTCAGCTCCCATCACCTGATGTGATTGCCGATATGAAACTCGACAGCCATCGACTTAGATCCACAATTAGACACGTACGTTTAGGTCCAGGAACTCAAAAAATGTGGACCTACGTATGAAATTTCTCGTCATCTTCTTACTCTTCGTCGGCTGTGGTGGCCCAAAAAACGCAGCCGGCGGCTACGAAGCCGACATGCGCAAAGGCTGGATTTTCGGGACAAATACGGAAGTCGTTAGCCCGATCCCCAAAACGCTCTACATCGTTTTGGATCCCACCAAGGTCGCAGACGACATCAAGATTACGAATTCCAAAGACACGATTATTCACTTTCGTGACTACTTCGGAATCGGCATCAAGACGGCCCTCAAACCCTATTTCGAAAAAATTGAAGTGGTGGCCCCCGGGTTCGTCACACCCGAAGACCACATCATCGCCGAGGTGAAGCTCGACGAGGTCGCGGCTCATGAGGTGCTTGCAGAGAACGACAACCACACCACATTCACGATGAGGTGGTCGATTACGTTCCGGCCTGACCAAGAAACCGAAGCCGTCTTCTCGTACACAGGCATGGGCGAAAGTACGGCGTCTAAGAAGCTCGAGGACACCACCTGGCGGATGATTCAATCGGCTACAGATGGATTGCGTAAAGAATGGACCGACAAAAACGTCTACCAGACCCTCAAAACAGACAACGCAAACGAGCCCATTTCGAAAGAGCTCTAAGGTTTCGACCACCTAACCAGTGATCCGCCTGATTCTTCGCATGAAATAACACTAACCACCTGAAATTAATACCTTTAATCAAAATAACTCGAGTCATCTGCGTCTGCCCCCAGACCCGATCCCTAAAAAACTTAATGAAGACGCCCCACGGCAGTTCACTGTGGAAAACTTGTGCAGAACCCCGGGGAAAACCCTGTGAATCAGGTTGTGATCGAGATCGGGAAAAACTCCGTCAAATTCTTCCCACGGGTTGTACCCCTGTTTTCCAACAAGTCTTGTGGACTAATAAACGATGAAGTTCAAAAGCTTGAAGTCCTTTCCACAGATTCCACAGATCCTACTGTTACTACGGTGTAGAATACACCGACTGAATTCATTCTTCTTGTAGGACAAGTAGTCCCATACGGACCCCAGAAAACATTCCGAGGTTGCGAAACCACAGAGCTTGTGGTGGATTGTCGGCCATCAAACCCACGGTGGACGGCGGTTATGAAAATCCGAATTTCCAAAGAAGACCTTGCCTCAGAGCTCTACAAACTCCAGGGCGTTGTCAGTCAACGAAGCACGTTGGCGATTCTCTCGAATGCTCTGCTCGATGCATCAGGCGACAGACTGACCTTGCATGCGACAGACCTCGATATTTCGATGTCAACGTCATGCCCTTGCGAAGTCCTCGAAGCAGGTAAGGTCACGCTTAACGCCAAGAACCTCTTCGACATCGTCAAGAACCTCGAAGACGGGGAAATCTCGATTGAGACCGAAGAAAATCATTGGGCCAAGCTCAGCTCAGGTTCAGTGAACTGTCGAATCGTCGGAACTCATCCAGACGATTTCCCACAGATGCTCGGAACCACCGACGTCGAGATGTACCCTATCGGCACCGAGCGATTGCTCGACATGATCGACAAGACCATCTTCTCGGTATCCACCGACGACGCTCGACCCAACCTCACAGGTGCTTTCTTTAGACTTACCGATGCCAACACGTTGTTGATGGTATCGACCGACGGTCACCGACTTTCGAAGATCGAAGAAAAACCAGCTGAGTTTGAAGTCAGCGGCAGCACGCCTAAAGCCTTGCGCGACGGCATCATCGTCCCACGTAAGGGTCTTACTGAACTCAAGCGTGTCGTGGATGCAAAGGGCCCAGAGCTCTCGTTTGGCCTCAAAGACAACAACATCGTTTTCAAACACGGCGCTGTTTCGCTCGCGATTCGCCTTATCGACGGTTCGTTTCCAGACTTCACACAAGTGTTGCCTAAAGAATCCGACCGCAAAGCCATCGTTGATAAAGACGCGTTCCAGCAGGCACTGCGTTTTGTCAGCCTCTTTTCAAATCCCAAAACTCATAATGTTCGTCTTTCGCTCAGCGAAAACGGCCTTGAGCTTTACGCGACCGACCCGGACCGCGGTGAGGGTTTGAAGACGGTTCCGGTGGAATATGATGGCACGCCTGTCAAAGCTGGTTACAACTTCAAGTACCTGATCGACGTCCTTGGCGTCATCGATGGCGACGAAGTCAGCATCGAAATCATCGATACCCTCTCCCCAACCTTGGTTCGAGACACGACCCGCGAAGAGATGCTCTTTGTGGTCATGCCGATGCGTCTCTGAGCGATGCGGCTTGATGCGCTGCGCATCTCGCAGTTTCGGAATATCGAGAGCGCTCTTTTCGAGCCCAATCCTCGATTCAACATTTTTCATGGGGCGAATGGCCAGGGGAAAACCAATCTCCTCGAGGCCATCTACCTTCTGAGCGCGGCCAAGAGCTTTAGGCCCCAGACCACTCAGGCGCTCATACGCCATAATCAAGACCAGGCGCTCCTTGAGGCTCGAGTCGATCGTGGCGGCCATGAACGAGTCGTGAAACTCGAGCTCCACTCTCGCGGAAAGCGCGTCTTCCTCAATAATAATCCGGTGCGACAGCTCTCAGACTTCTTTGGGACCGTGAACGTCGTGGTGTTTGGACCGGAAGACATCCAACTCTTAAAAGGCTCGCCGTCCGAACGCCGTCGTTTCATTGACCGCGCGATCTTCAATGCACATCCGGTCTATGCCGATGAAACCAGTCGTTACGACGAGGTTCTGAAACAGCGAAACGCGTTGCTCAAACTTCCGTCGGTCGACCGTGTTCTCTTGGGTATCTACGATGAACAGCTGATTCAATATGGCTCCGACATCGTGATGCGACGTTTGGATTTCGTTCAGCATTTTCGACCCGTGATGATGAAGACCTTTCGCGCCATTTTTGATGCGGATTTTGATGCGGACGTTCGCTACGAAATGAATTGGTGGGTCGGAGAGATTCAAGAAAATGCGAGCCGGGTCGAAGTCGAACGACAGCTCGAAGGCGCGTTAAAGGCCGCAGAATCTGAGGAACGTGACCGAGGGTTCACCACCGTTGGTCCTCATCGAGACGATTTGAACGCCACGTTGAATGCCTACGACGTAAAAACTTATGCGAGCCAGGGACAGAATCGGGCTTTCGTGTTGGCCATGAAAATAGCCGAGATTCGCTACCTCGAAGAACGTTATCGATTTGTCCCAATTCTACTTCTGGATGATGTTTCCAGCGAGCTGGACCGAGAGCGAAACCGTTATCTTTTTGAGTTCTTGCGCTCTCGCGGTGAAGGTCAGGTTTTCATCACCACAACCCATCGGGATTATATCCTGTTGGACGAAGAAGTGACCTCATTCGAGGTGTGTTCAGGTGTGGTGACTTCCGAAAATTGACGGTAGGTTTACGCCACGTTAACCTCACGCGATGCTTTCTATCGGGAAAATATGAAGACCACAGTGATGTTTATCAACGAGGCAGCGCCTCTGGTTGATGTTCCAGTACGACTTGCTGGAGACACCAACATTCACATCACGGATGCTGAGGGAAAGATCGTTATCGATGTGATTTCAGGTACCCATACCTTTGAGATCGAAATCGACAGTCGATGGGTTTCCAGGACCTTTGCGCGCAAAGGTGATGCCCCACTTTTCATCATCGATGTGAGCAAATCGCGCGAAGCCGCACTGTCGACGATGAACACGCTGCAGATGGATTTGGCCAACTTGGTTGGCGACCGTTATGTCTTCGAGACCGTCCTTGGCCGAGGCGGTATGGGCATTGTCGTCAAAGCCATTGACCGCCTTTTGAATCGGCCGGTCGCCATCAAGATGCTCAGCGATGAGCTTCAGGACAACGAAGAAGCTCAGCAGATTTTCCTGGTTGAGGCCCGAAATCTCGCGACCTTGAGCCATCCGAACCTGGTCGCCATTCACGATATTTTGAGCGTTGATGGCCGTGTCCTGATGGTCTTCGAATATGTCCTTGGCGAAAACCTCGAGAAAACCATCGAACGCGGCGGTGCCATCCCACAACTTGTCGCGTTGCGGATGCTCATTCAGCTCACCCGGTGCGTGTCGTACTTGCATGACCACGAGCTCATTCATCGCGACCTCAAGCCAGCGAACGTGATTGTCCAGGGTGACGGTACCGTAAAACTGGTCGATTTCGGCTTGGCCCGCTCGCTTAATGAACTCTATGTTCGGGGCACCAGGGTTCGCGGAACCCCAGCGTATATGGCGCCTGAACAGGTGATGGGCATTCATCTGACGGTGTCGACCGACCTCTATCAGCTCGGCATTACGATGTACGAGATGCTCGCCGGTGAGCTTCCGTATCCTTCTGGGGATATGGCGTATGCGCATGTCCATAAAGTGCCCCCATTGCTCTGTGATAAGTACCCGATCGACCAAGAACTGTGCGCTTTGGTGGCGTCGTGTCTTAAAAAGCAACCGAAAGACCGCCCGGCATCTGCAAGAGATTTGCTCGACCAGCTTTCTCAAATCTACGCGCGTCTCTCAACCGACGACGAGATGGGGCTCGATCAACTCTCTGAGCCGTCGGCAGCATTCATCGAAGCCACACGCACTTCGACGCGTACCTCGGGTTCGATGCCGGCCATCAACGTCGAAGACCACTTCACCGAAATCGAAAGTGGTGAGTTCGATATCCCGCTCGACGAAAAGAAGAAGGCTGTTCCTGCCTACGTACCCTGGCTTCTTGGCGCTGGTGTTTTTGCTGTGATCGTCGCGGTCGGAGTGAACTTCATCAACAAACCCAAAGAAGAACTGTCGGTGATTGGGACTCGTGCCGCTATCGCAGAACCCATCAACGAACCGAGTCCGACAAAAGTCGAGCTTCCGGTTGTCGATGAACGCGATGAACCTTTGGAAGCACCGAGCGATGTCGTGGTCGAGAATCCAGAAGAAGTCCTTCCTGAGGAACCCATTGTTGAGGCCAAGCCGCCTGCGGCTGTTCAGGCAGTGATTCCGGCTGTGAAAGTCACGAGCAAGCCTGTTGCGAAGGTTGTGAAAAAAGCAGCTCCGACTAAACCTGCAACTGCCGTTGCAGCGCACCCAGCGCCCGCCGAGGCCGTTAAGGAGCCTGCGGCAAAGGTTGTGGAAAAACCCGTCAAAAAGAAGAAAGACGACGAGGTCATGTTGATTCCGGCCGAGCCAAAAAAGACAGGCGGTCTTTTGAACGTCGGTGGTGACTCAGAGAAAAGTTCTGGCGGCTTTCTGCCCACCAACTAGTTCCGGCTTTCTAGAAATCAGCGATTCGCCCTACGAGCTGCGGCCAATCCACGAATGGATTTCGGTTATGCTGGAAGCCTTCGATGCGGTTATTTCTCTGGCGCTCCAGATCATCAACGGGGTCATCCAAATTCCACTGGCGCAGGACAGCCTCCTCTTCGGCATTCACACTTCCATTCAGGGCATTCGTGTCGTCGTCAAACCCGTTCATGACAGTGGTGTCGAATCGGTAGCGCGCCGCTAGATAGAAGTGAGCTCGTGCGATATCGCCACGTCGTTCGGGTCGCACCTGATAGACAGTGGCGCCGGCAGCATTCGAGCCCACCAACGAGAGCGGGTTGGTTGGACTTGTGCTGGCGACCATCCCAAAATCATAATTCGACCGGGCGCTATTGGCGTTCACTTCCGATGGAAACAAGTGATGAAGGTCGCCACGAATGGGCTCCTGTTGGTCGAACTGAGATTGTGGCCAAGAGTGTTCGGTGTTGAATCCCAACACGATGGCCCCGCCACTTTCGCGTGGCTCATCGATCGTGATGCCGGTGTAGATGCATTCGACCTTTCCCTGATCGTCTAAATCGACCGCAGAAAACATCATGGTTCGTGCGCTATTTGTTCCAGAATACCCAAGTTCGCGCTGGCCGCTCTCGTCTGCAAAAATAGCCTGGAGCAAGGCCTCATCCTGCAAACCATCAAAGCGAGAGACGCTGGACGTGTTTGGGATGTCGGTGTTTGTCCCCGTGACTTTCGGGCTCGGGCTGTTCGCAAAAATTGGGTCATCCGAGACGACATAGAACGTGAATTCGTAGGCGATATCTCCATCGTCTACGTTGTCCCTCACGCCGTTGACTTCAATGGGAACGTGTCGGCTCCACGAAATTTCGGTGATGGGTCCCAAGACGGCTTCAGCGGCAGCGACGGTATCGCAACGACCATAAAGCTCCGTAAATCCAGGCGGACAAAAAACCAATTTTACAGGGAAGGCCACGGCTTCATCTGCGTCGGAGCTTTGAACCCAAACGATGACTTCCTTGGTCGGAGCCGACTTCAAAAACACGTCGAACGTGTCATGCGTGGGGGCCTCGCTGGTAAGAACGCTGGACTTGGATACGTCAAGCTGGCTGGCGGGCAACGGACAACCCTCTGGCAAGGGAATCACGGTGCAGTCGCAGTCAGGGCCAGGGCAAATTGGCTCCACAGCCATATCAATGCCTGAATCTTCTGCAACGCCCATATCCCCGGCATCTTCGATGAAGCCCGCATCGGACATATCCGACGCATCTGCGCCCATATCACCCGAGCCGGTGTCGAAACCACCCGTATCGGCCATCCCCAAATCAGTGGTGCCCAAATCTCCTACGTCTGAAGACGCGGGGGTTGGATTGTCATCTGAGCCACAAGCCGTCAGCCCGAGGATCATGAATACGATGAGGATTCGTTGCATTTGCATTCGTCGTGACTCGGGCAATTTGTTTGCGACCTGGTGCCGGACCGCAGGTTATCCAGCTCAGCTTTGCGATTCAATTTAGAGTCGTTGCTGGCGCACGCCGACTCTACCCGATCCCAAATCAATGTGTAAGCGTCTGCTCGTGAAGCCGTGTGCGGCTCATCGAGGTCTTCACGACTGGTAATCCTGTGGTCTAGCGGCCCAAATAAAGTGAACGAAACGATCCGAGGTTTTGGTTGTCCAACAGATACACAGCGAACGCTGCGAATAAAATCGAGGACCTCCAAAATGTCTCAGGACACTTCATTCAACCTTCACGCCTTGCTCGACTTCGGACCGACGATCATTTCCTCCGCGCAAAAAATGGCCGGATTTTGGCGAGTCGGCTTGAGGCGCGTGGTCAATATTGGGGGCTTAACTTTGGTCCTGATTGCGGGATGTGCGCTCCCAACATCGACCGAACGGATGACGACCCTCAACAAGGCCATTGGGCGGAGTTCTGTTAAATTTGTTAAACCAGTCGAAAACCCTGCTGCCATGGCCGTATTCGACAGCGCGCATAGCCTGGCGAACCGGATCGCTCAAATCGACGAACACACAGACCAGTGCTCACGTTATCAGGCCGAGTTCATCGAGTTTCACGCCTATGAGCGGATACGAATCCATAAAGCTCGCGCCGCCTTAAAGACGTGGCAAGAGCAGACGCTCGAATGCAAATCTTGGCAGGAGCTCGATCTCCTGACATTGCATGGTCGTCGAATTGCCATGACACGTAGCGGCGACGATATGGCCACCGAAGCGATGACGGCTCTGGCGTCGATTAACAGGTGTCGTCATAAAATCATTTCGCACAATGAACGGCGCTATTGCGATGAAATTGGCGAAAATATTCAAAACGTCATTAAGCGTTTTGGGGATGAAATACGACGTAACGGCCATACCGTTGAGTGGTCTGTTTCCAGCCTCAAATGTCCGGAGTCGGCTGAGCTCAAAGTGCCGGAATGGAAAAAAATGGAAATTCTAAAGGAGCGAAGCCAGTCGATTGCGAGTGACCTCGAAAAACTGGGTTTGAAGCGTCTGAAAATCAGTAACGGCAAGATCTCAGTGACCTTAAACCTGCAACCCGGTGCGCGCGCCGAATTGATGAACCAATGGGCAAATCAATGGGGATACATCGAGCTCGGTATTGGGGAGGTTTCGTCGCTGTTTACCATCCGAGCATGTCCCGCGGTCGACTAGGTGGCGGCTCGTTGAGGAACGACGCGGTCGAGTTAAAGCTGCCCAGCGGAGCTGTTGTTAACGCGTGACCGTACGTTCGTGATCCATCACGCCGTTTTCGTCATAGAACCGAATCGTGAAGCGGGTGTCGGTCACTTCAATCAACAAAAATCCCTCCAGATCGGATTCGTAATGCACGGGATTAGTGCCGCCCAATTCCGTCGTTTTGGCACCTGCACCGCTGACTAGAAATTGGGTTCCCTGACAATCGGTCACCAGATCCTGGCGAGAATGGTCATGCCCGCAGATGTAGAAATCGACCTGACCGCAGATTTTGGATTCGATGAATGTCCGGACATTTTCGCCGTTTGCGATGGGAACAAATGGAACCCCGTCGTAATTGCCGGCGTTTCCGTGCGGCCCATTCGAATACAAGGGATGGTGACCAAATGCGATTTTCCAGCGGTTTCCAGCCCGGGCAATCATCGCTGGGACATCCCGACGTTGGTTGGAATCCTGACCAAAGAAAATCGCCGTCGTGTCCAAAGCGACAAAATGAGCGGGGCCATTGCTGAAGTCGTAATAACGAGCTGGCATCTTCCACTGCGTGTTGGTCTGTCCGTAATCGACCTGATACGTGGCTTTGTTCTGGTCTAAATCCAGTCCCAAACCGTCTCCGCCCAGGTCGTGATTTCCAAGCACTGCATAAAACGAGAACGGCAGCCCACCATAAGGCTCTTCGAAGTGGCTGAGCCATAAGGCGTCGTCGATGCTCGACACGCCCGAGTCGTAAATATTGTCTCCAAGCAGAAGACCAAAATCACATCCGCCCAGGCTTTGACACACGGTCCCCATCATCGCCCCAATTTTGCGTTGGGTTGCGCTGCCTGTGCCCTGATCACCAATCGCAACAAAACGAATCAGGTTTTCGACCGGTTTGCCCATATCCGTATCGATCACACCCATATCTGCTAAAGGATTGCCCATATCGGGTTCGACGCCGACATCGGGAGTGACGACGCCCACGTCGACTTCGTTCGGCGACGAATCATTGCCGAGGTCCACGACCACGCGGTTATTGGTCGAGGCAGTTGGTCCAACACAGACGCCTGAAATTGGATTAATTTCCTGGCCTGTTGGGCATGTTCTTGCGGCTTCTTCGACGGTGTCGGAGCAGGCGGTCAGCAGGAGCAGGGCGAATAGAATGGGTTGGATGGTCTTCATGCCGACCTATCTAGCCGAATTATCCAAGAACTTCCATGTCCCGCTTAACGCTTGATTGATCGTTTGTGATCCAGAGTCCCATTTTGGTCGTAGAATCTAATCGTGAGCAGCGTGTCGGTCGCTTCGACCAGCAAAAAGCCTACTTCGTCGCTCTCGAAATAGGTTGGGTTTTTGCCCTCAAGCGTGGTGGTTGTCGCGCCCGCTCCACTGACGATGAATTGGGTTCCCTGACAATCGGGAATCAGGTCTTGTCGCGAGTGGTCATGCCCCGACAGATATAGGTCGACCTTGCCGCAGAGCTCGTCATTAAAAAACGATCGAATATGTTCGCCATTCACGATCGGTAAAAAAGCCATCCCGCTGTAGTTGCCAGCGTTTCCGTGAGGCCCATTCGAAAAATAGGGGTGATGTCCAAACGCGATTTTCCAGCGCGTATCAGGAGCGCCGAGCATCGTCGCAACAGCCTGGCGTTGCTCCGCGTCGCGACCAAAGAGGATTTGGTTGGTATCCAACGCCACAAAATGGGCCGGCCCTGCGCTAAATTCATAAAAGCGTGCTGGCATTTTCCATTGGGGATTTTTCTGGCTGTAGCCAATCTGGTAGCCCGCCTTGTCTTGGTCCAGGTCGACCCAGGCCGCCATGCCAAGATCATGATTTCCTAACACGGCAAAAAAAGGGAATTTCAACGCGCTGTAGGGAACCTCGAAATCGGAAACCCAGAGGGGGTCATCCACGCTTGAAACCCCGGAAGCGTAAATATTATCCCCGAGCAGCAGCCCAAAATCACATCCGCCTAGGCTCTGGCAGACCTTTCCCATGGCGACCCCGACCTGCCGCTGGGCTTCGTTGCCCGACCCTTGGTCGCCGATGGCCACAAAACGAATCAGCTTTGCGTCAACGCTGGAGGCAGGAACCTGCGCTTGGGCTTTTATGCATGCGCCCGAGACCGGATTTAGGCTTTGACCTGCAGGACAGTCGGGTTCGGAGCACGCGCTCAAAAGCAGTCCCAGAAAAATGAGGGGTATTTTGAGGTTAATCATCGTCGGTCTGGTCCAAAATGCGAGTTAGCCACCACTCGGGGCGCTCCAGAAACGAGCGGTAGACGGACACAGCCGGCACGTCCTCCCATCGAATGCGTTCCAGCGAATCCCCGTCGAAACTAATAATGTCTGCCTCAGGCAGCGCCAGAAGGATGGGCGAGTGCGTTGCGATGATGAGCTGGGCGTCGGGGTGGCGTGTGATGAGGTCGTGCAGCACAGCCAATAGGGTCAGTTGACGTTGGGGGCTCACCGCAGCTTCGGGTTCGTCCAGAAGATACAACCCTGGCCCACGAAACCTTTCTGCGAGCAAGGTCATGAACGATTCGCCATGAGATTGAGCGTGCAATGAGCGGTCGCCATAATAGGGAGGTCCAAGTTCATCGACGGCCGTCGCAACGTTGAAAAACGACTCGGCCCTCAAGAAAAACCCACCACTGAGCTTGCGTGACCAGATCAGGCGTAGGGCGTCCGCCAGAGGTTTCACGGCGTTGACCGTGTCGGTCGTGTTCGGAGTGAAGTTGCGGGTGCCGCCCTCGGCGCCAAACCCTACAGCTAGCGCGATGGCCTCAAGCAAAGTGGATTTTCCCGAGCCGTTTTCTCCCACAAAAAACGTGACCTGTTTCGTAAGTTTCAAGCGCTCAAACGAAGCGATCACCGGCACCTGAAACGGGTATTTTGAAGCGTTTTCGATCCGGTCTTGTTGGAGAATTACGTCCAAGAGTCGACTTGGTCCCATCACGCCTCCGTGGCTCGTGTCCGCCATCTAAGACGGATTTGGACGGTAGCTCGACGGCTTTCTGGAAACAAGAAGCCACCGTTTGCTGCTCACTGCAGTGCTCGCCGGCCAGATGAGGTAGGATTCTGACACGACCTCACCACGGATCCCCATGATAGACGAATTTGCAGCCTTCCTGACCACAGTGGACCCCGAAGATCCTCGGCTCATCATTCGCTGGATCGATGAAATGAGCCCGGTTGTTGAGCTCCCCAGCGGTTATACCGTGAAGCGGGTCGTGAGCCTGACGGTTACAGCCAGAGTGAATGGCGGAGCCGTCCAGAAGACGTTTGAGGGGCTCAAACGTACGGATGTAAACCCGTTATTGGCAGGCCAGCGCTTTGTGGTCACGATGCTCAGTGGCAACAAACACCGCACTTAAGACGCCCAATCCAGACGCACGAAGGGGACCAAACTCTTCCCCCTTTCGGCAATTTGGTCCCCGTCATTGTGCTGCGCTCCCCCACAAAGCCCAATTCCCAAAATGTGTGAACAGTTAGGCTAGGTCCACATGACTTATGAATCCAGTGCATGTTAGTTTAGAGAATGCTGCATGGAGTGCATGTATGAGGCTAAGTGCCATCGACTTGAATCTTCTGCCCTATCTTCACGCTCTGCTTGAAGAAGGCAGCGTATCGGCCGCCGCCAAGAGCGTGGGGCTGTCCCCCACAGCGATGAGCCACGCGCTGGCGCGACTTCGCGTTCTTCTTGAAGACGACCTGCTTGTGCGTTCGGGCCGTTCAATGGTCCTTACCGAGCGCGCCGAGTCGCTGCGCGGGCGAGTGCAGAAGACCATTGAGGATGTGCGTGCGACGATGAGGCCGTTGGGTCCGTTGGAGCCCTCACGGCTCGAACGCCTTTTTCGGGTCCGCACCAGCGACCATGTGGTGCATCTGGCCATGGCGGGCATGGACGAATGGTTTCGCGCGGCGCCTAAAGCCACCCTCCAATTTCTGCCCATCCGAGCCGACGATGCCGAGGTCCTACGTTCGGGATCGATCGACTTGGCCATCGGTGTGTATCGCGAACTGCCCCCCGAAATACGCCGTCGGGATCTCTTTCATGATAAATTTGTGGTGTTGGTACGAAGCGGCCACGATCTTTTAAAGGAGCCGCTGACCGCCGAACGTTATGCTGCCGCGAGTCATATTCAGGTGGCCACGCGCGGTCGCCCGGGTGGCGTGATCGATAATCGTCTGCAAGCCCTTGGGCATACCCGCCATATCGCGATCGCAGTCCCGTATTTCCAGACTGCGCTCGAGCTTGCGTCGACCTCGAACCATCTGGTCACGATTTCAAAGCGGCTGGCTGACCGCTATGCCGCGCGTTTAGGGCTTGAGGCGATGGTCTTACCCATCGAAATGTGGGGCTATACGGTCGAGATGATTTGGCATCCTCGTCATGACGGCGACCCGGCCCACGCGTGGCTGCGTAAGGGGTTCATCGAGGCCATCGCGTTCGTGGATCGGGAAGGTTAATCAGCGGGCGCTACGTGCAGCCTTGAGCAGTTGTACGTTAGGTCCGGCCAAGATGAACACGATCAAAATGGTGAAGAAGAGGCCCTGCTGAAAATACGTGAAGGAAGCCAGCACCAGCAGCGCGACAAAAAACAGCGAAATCCAAGCCGTGAGCTCGTAGGAACGGCGAGTGTTGCGTGTGATTTTCTGAATCACGCTGCGCATCACATTTCCACCATCCATCGGGAAGATCGGAAGCAAATTGAAGATCGTCCACACGAGGTTGGCCTGGGCCATGTGAATCACAAATTCGCCGAGCAGGCCGGTCGGGTTCACAAAATAGGCAATGGCGCCAAAAATAACCGTCAATGAAAAGCTGAAAGCTGGGCCGGCCAGCGAGATGACGATGGACTGACCAGGAGGCGTCGCCGCTCGGTTGGTGTTGATCGTTACACCACCCATACCCTGCAAAATGATGGTGCTTTTGCCATATCCAAAACGGTCGATCGCCAAGGCATGTCCGTACTCGTGCCATAGAATGCTGACAAAAAGGATCGGCGCCCAAAGAAGGCCTGAGACGAGCTGGTCGGCCGTTCGCACATTCTGAAACGCAAAAAACGCGATCAGAAGCAGGAACCAAGCCTCGATAAAGACTGGATTTCCATTCAGTTTGAAAAGCTTCCAACGGGGGACTTCGAACATTTGTATTCTCCTCGCGCTCTTTGCGCGGCCACGAAACTAACCACCGACCTTCAAGGTCAAGCTGGGTCACGGCGGCCCACGTATCGAATCATGGGCCCGCGCAACCCGCAGAAGGCCGCCTACCATGTATTATTTGATATCCGCGAATGCAGTGTTAACCTGCGGGCATAGGTCATAAAACCAAGGACGGTTAATGACCGGGAGTCGTGTTTTGAAGAGACTAATTCCAAGTCTAATCGCAGCCTGCTTGTGCGCCACTGCCGCACCAGCTCAAGCTGTGCCGCCCGCGCAGGTCCGAGGACTGGACCTGACCGCGATCCTTGGCGTGTGCGACCAAGCTCGCAAAATCCAACTCGAAATTGTGGGCGCTGAGCCTCGAACTTTGAGCCGCTTGAACACCATCGTGATCGATCCCGGTCATGGCGGAGTGAACCAAGGCGCGCTCGGTGTCGCCGGTATCCACGAGAAATTCATCACGCTTGAGCTCGCCTATGCCCTGCGCGAGGAACTCCAAAAGAAGTATCCAGGCGCTCGCATCGTCATGACCCGGTATTGGGACATGTCGGTGAGCCTCTCGGACCGCATCGCTTTTGCCAACGCGCAAGACGCCGACCTCTTTGTATCGCTTCATTATAATGCAGCGAGCCATGCTAAGGCAGCCGGCTTTGAAACCTATTTCCTGGCCTCCGCTGAAGCGACACCGGGCTCCGAACAGGTGAAGGGACAGCCGATCGCGACGGCATCGATGGAAGTCACAGGCATCCCCCAGAATCTTTCGACTGCGCCGCGAGCTACGACCTTCAATGAAGTGGTCGTCGACATTCAGACTGACCTTGCGCGTCAACGCCAACACCAGGACAGCGCGCTGTTTGCCAAGCTCGCCAACGAAGGCCTTGAGCACCAACTTACGGGCGTGAACCGAGGGGTGAAACAGGCGAATTTTGGCGTGCTGCGAGGCGCGCAGATGCCGGCCATCGTCGTGGAAAGCGGCTTCGTCTCGCATCCAATCGAAGGCAAGGCGATCTTGACTCCAAGCCACCGCGCACAAATTGTGGGCGGTCTTATCGAGTCCATCGAATCCCTCGATCGTCTTTTGGACCAACGCGATGCCCCAGCTAAATAAAGCGCTTATCGTCCTGCTCTTTTTGGGTGGCTGCTCTTCGACTCCTCCGGCTGAGGAGCCCGAAGTGATGGGCCGAAACACCCTCACAGAGGACGATCACGAGATCCCAGCGCCGGTTCGACCGGCTGCGCCGACCTCGCAGGACGGTGCCGAGCCGGTGGAAGACGGTCCGACGGTCGAGATGACGATTTTGACTGAAGGCCGCACCCATATTGGTCCAGGCGGAGTCCAGATTACGGTCGAAAAGCTCACACCGGGCTCGCCTGCGACAGTGGGTTTGATCTTCCGAACAGAAACCGAAGAGTCGGCCGCTGATTTCAAGGCGAATTACGCAGAAGGGGTCGCCTATGGCCTCCTCTACACACTTGAAGTCAACGGCGACCAACTGACGTTGCGCGTCGAACCGACAGCCATCACAGGCCCAATCGACATGTACGCGGCCGGTACGATTGCCCAGAGTGACTTCTCGGAACGTCCGGAATGTCGGGGAACCAATGAAGGCGAGGTGCTCAACCAGAGCATTGGGAACACCAATGGGACGGTCATGGTGCGTCGACTTCGCAGCAAAGACGACATTCTTTGCTCAACGGTGGTCGGCCTCTACACACGCCGCATCGTCGAATAACCGGAAAATACTTCCGGTTCGACGGAACTTCTTTCTGTCTCGCTCATTCCAAATCGCTGAAGCCCGCATAGAACCTAGATCTTAGATCATGGCACACCGCTTGCTCTACTCTTTGGGCAAGAGAGGTGATCATGAGCGACGGAATCTACACAGCAGTCAGCGGCGCAATCGCCCGACAGGTCCATCTGGACACCGTCTCCCACAATCTTGCGAACGTTGAGACACCCGGCTACCGCGCACGTTCGGTCCGATTCGAGGAACTCCTCGTCGACCGCGCAACGGGAATGAGCCAGGTCCAAGTCAAGAACGACGATATCGACCTTTCACCAGGCATCTCGGAAGGCACCGAAAACCCATTTGATGTCGCCATCGAAGGTGACGGTTTCTTTACGGTCGACACGGGCGCAGGCGTTGGCCTGACACGCGCCGGCCGTTTTCGTGCCGATGACCAGGGAAACCTCGTCACGCTCGAGGGATACAAGGTCCTAAACCCCAACGGTCAGCCCGTGATGGTGCCGCCGAACTCCGACTTCTACGTCGATGACACCGGCAACGTCTGGGACGACATAGGAATTGTCGACCAATTGAACCTTGTGAGCCTGACCGAAGGTTCGACGCTTACCCCAATGGGTCCCTCGACGTTTAAACTCGCAAAAGGCGGAACCGAGGCGTCATCGGCAACGGTCCGCCAGGGGTTTATCGAACGGGCCAACGTCAATCCCGTGGAATCGATGACCGAACTCATCACGCTGCAACGCCATTTCGATGCGATGCAGAAACTAATTCAGACATTCAGCACCATCGACAGCCGCGCCGCTCGCGACCTCGGTAGCATCACTGGCTAGGAGTATTCATGCTTAAGGCACTCAAAACAGCAGCATCGGGCATGGACGCGCAACAGCGAAAGCTCGATATCACCGCGAATAACCTTGCGAACGTCAACACCACCGGCTTCAAGAAATCGCGGGCAGAATTTCAGGAAATGCTCTACACACAGCAGCGTTCAGCCGGAAAGGGCAACCCAACCGGTGTCGAAATCGGCTCAGGTGTGGCGAATAGCGGCACCCAGAAAAGCTTTGTTCAAGGCACTCTGGAAGCGACCGAAAACCCACTCGATGTCGCCATCGAGGGCGAGGGCTTTTTCCGAATTACGACCTCCGACGGCGACCCCGCGTTCACGCGTGCTGGCGCCTTTAAGGTCGACCAATCTGGGGCGCTTGTGACCGGTGATGGCCAAATGGTTGACCCCGGCATCATGATTCCGATGGAAGCCGTATCGATCAACATCACCCGCGATGGCACGGTGAATGTAGTCATGGACGGTGACACCGCCGAAACCGAGGTCGGCCGACTTGAACTGACGCGGTTCCAAAACCCCGCGGGTTTGCGTTCCATGGGACGCGGTCTTTTTGAACCCACCGAGGCTTCGGGCGTTCCGACCTCGGGCACCCCTGGCGAAGACGGTCTGGGGGCGATTTCTCAAGGTTTTTTGGAAGGCTCAAACGTTGCGGTTACCGAAGAAATGATTTCGATGATCGTCTCGCAACGCGCCTACGAAGTGAATTCGAAGGTGATTAAAACCGCCGACTCGATGCTCGCCTCCGCAACCAATATTCGGTAATAAAATGCGGAATTTTTTCATCATATTTTTGAGTTTTTTTGCCTTCGCCAATACCGCGATCGCCAAGGCCCCAGCGCATGTAGGCGAAGAACTTCGCGTCGTGGTGGAGGCCAGCCTTCCAAGCGGCTCTGAGATCGATCTCACCGAAATTTCGGTGCGTGGGAAATTGCCAACGACCTATTCGCTCGAACTTCGGTGTGACCCACTTCGAGTGACAAATATTCGCGCACTGATTCGTTCCGAAAAAGGGACGCAAACAGGCTGGGTGACCGCCAAAGCCTCTATTCGTGTCCCGGCCGCCGTGGTCGTTGCGACGATTCCTCGCGGCAGCCGCGTTGTCGACGGAACCAGCCTTCAGCTGGTCGAAGCTCGAGAAATCCCGCGAAATGCCGTGCTATTCGACGATCTAGAAGACGGTGTCGCCTCCCGAGACCTGCGGCCAGGAAAAGTGGTGAGCACGTCAGATGTCGTGCTGCCCAAGCTCGTAGACCGAGGTCAACCTGTCGAACTCAAGGTTCGACGAGGCACGGTCGTCATCACCGTTCGCGGCATCGCCCTAAACGCCGGGCGTCGAGGCGATGTCATTCGGGTCAAAACCAGCACCGCCGAAGGCCGCACCCTTGAGGGTGTTGTTACCGGTCCAGGCGCATGTGAGGTGCCCTAATGAACATCAAATTACTCTTAGCTTTTGCCTTATTTTCAGTGGGTTGTGCCACGGAACACATCACCGAATACAAACCAAAAATTCGTGATTATCAGTTCCCAGTCGAAACGACCGAGATGGATAATGCCAAGGCCGACGGCTCGATTTGGAGCCAGAACGAAACCGGCAATTATCTGTACACCGACCAACGCGCGATTCGACCAGGCGACATTTTGACCGTGAGGGTCGAAGAGTTTGCCAACGCTGAGCGCGCCACGAACACCTCAAATAACCGGATGACCGAGATGAATGCTGATATTTCGGCGTTCATCGGGCTGATGGCCAGGGTCAAAGAACTCGACCCGAACATCGACCCAAGCTCTTTGATTTCGGCAAGTTCCTCCACAAAATTCGACCAGTCCGGCGAGACCGGGAGAAGCGAGAAGCTGACCGCAACGGTGCCCGTGATCGTCAAAAAGGCCTTGCCCAACGGCAACGTCTTTGTCGAAGGCCATCGCGTGATCTTGGTGAACGAAGAAGAACACCACTTCTACATCTCTGGGGTGGCTCGTCCGTTCGACGTCGATGAGAACAACACGATCGCGTCCTCGCGACTTGCCGATGCCGAGATCGAATTCACCGGCAGGGGGTCGATCTCCAACGGCCAAGAGCAAGGGTTCTTCTCGAAGTATTTTGGCTGGATTTGGCCATTTTGATTTGGCTGCCAGTCGCTGGCACGGCGATTGCTCTTCTAGTTAGTGCCGTGTGCAGGAGGTTCTCTTCATGAGAAAAATATCAACCGCAATAATCTTAAGTCTAATGGGCCTTTTAATTTGGCCGAGCCTGGCCTCCGCCGCGCGGCTTAAGGACTTGGCAACCGTCCAAGGCGTTCGAGAGAACCAGATCATTGGCTACGGCTTGGTTGTGGGCCTCGCGGGCAGTGGAGACTACGGACAGTCAGAGTTTACGGTGCAATCCACGGCTTCGATGCTTTCTAGAATGGGAATTCGGGTCGATAAGGAAAAAATTACCACCCGGAACGTGGCCGCGGTAATTGTGACCGCCGAGCTTCCGGCTTTCGCCCGTTCAGGCCAACGCCTCGACATTACGGTTTCAAGTCTTGGGAATGCGCGTAGCCTGCAAGGCGGAACACTTCTGATGACCCCGCTTAAGGGCGCAGACGGTCAAGTTTACGCCGTGGGGCAGGGCGCCATGTCGGTCGGTGGTTTTTCGGTCGGTTCGCAGGGTAACTCCCAGACAAAAAATCATGTCACGGCGGGCAATATCCCAGGTGGCGCTCTTATCGAGAAGAACCTCGAGGTCAACCTGTCCGGCCGCGAAAGCCTCCGTTTGATTCTACGCACGCCGGATTTTTCGACCGCCTCGGAGATCGCTGGAGTCGTCTCGGCCTTTATGACGCCTGCAGCTGCGGTCGACCCGAACGCCCCGGTTGTGGACCCCAACGCTCCGGCCAAATTAGGTCTCCCGGACCCAAATAAAGGTCCGGCGCGCGCCATCGATGGCGGCACGGTTCAGGTCGAAATTCCTGAAAATTACCGCGAGAACGTCTCGCAATTCATCGCAGCGATCGAAAACCTTGAGGTCCAGCCTGGGCAAATTGCCAAAGTCGTCGTGAACGAACGCACGGGCACCGTGGTTTTGGGTGGCGATGTGCGCATCCGCGAAGTCGCCATCGCTCACGGAAACCTGAACGTTACGATTTCATCGTCCACTGATATTTCGCAGCCGAATGCGCTGGCAGGCGGCAAGACCAAGGCGGTCACAAATTCCGCCACAACGGTCGAAGAAGAAGATCGTGCGCTCAGGGTTATCACTCCCGGTGGCTCGATCACGGACGTCGTGTCGGCTTTGAACGCCCTGGGGGCCTCTCCGCGCGATTTGATTGCCATCCTACAGGCCATCGAGGCCGCAGGAGCCTTGGATGCAAGGCTGGTGATTCAATGAAGATTGGACCACAACATGGCTTAGCCAAATTAGCGCAGGCTCCCGAACACACGCCCAAAGAAAAACAAGCGGCCGAAATCAAAGAGGCTGCCAAGAAGTTTGAGGCCTTTGTGACGGCTCAACTTTTTAAGCAAATGTCGGCCACAAACGAGTCAATGAGCGACGAACCTTCATTGGCCAATCAGTTTTTTGCAGAAACGCTCGCCGATCATGTCGCCGAGGTGTCCGCCGAACGCGGTGAACTTGGGATCGCCCATGTACTTGAAAAGACTTGGGTAAAACAGTTGCCGAGTTCAGAACATGCTCCAGCATCCATGGAATCTCTCCGAGTATCGTTAAAAAGCGCTAAGGGATCGGAAAATTTTACTAAAGCTCCGATTAAGCGTGACGATGATGGAGGGGAGAACAATGGAATGAACGGAGACCAGCCATGAAGATTACATCGATCAACAAAGCGCATGAGATTCGAAAAGTCGAATCCTCAAGCAGCTCCGAGACCCACGGGGCAAAGGAACGCGGTGGAGATGTTGTCACGGTTTCGGGTGCTTCAAAGGAATTGACCAGCGTGGCCATGCAGGCCCAGCCAGAGAAGGTGGATTTTGCCGCCCTCAAGGCCGCGATCAAGTCCGGCGATTACCAGCCGAACCTGGATAAACTGACCGACCGTATCCTCGCAGATCCAAAAGCAATCAACGACTTAATCAGTGACTGAGAGGGGGCAACGTGTACACACATACCGCCGAAAACAAGCTCAGTCGCGAAGTCTTTGAAGTCGTTGAGGAAAGCTCCCGGATGCTTCAATGCCTTGCAGAGTGCATGCGCAGAGAGCGAGAGCACGTGACGTTTTTCAACGTCGCAGCACTTATGAAAGTGCTCGAAGAGAAAAACCACCTGCTCGACATCTATCAGCATCACTCCGAGCGTCAGAGCACCGCGGTTCGTCAGGCTTGGGCTATGACGACTCCAGGACTCGAGATGCCCGAAGACCTCGTCGAGGCCATGAGAGCCTTGTCTGCCGCAACCACTGGGCCCGACAGCGTTCGGTACAGTGACCTGGCGAGCGAACTGAACGTTTTGCGGGATGTCGTGGCCGAGTTGCATGCGATGAATCGCAACCTTCTTGACCGTGCCGTGGGCTGGATCACGTCCTATGTCGCAGAACTTGTGGATTCGAATACGAACCAAACCTACGACGTTTCAGGACGTTACGGTCGCCGTTCGATGACGTCTCCCCTCCTTTCGCGGACGATCTAATGAGTAATATCTCGAACCTATTTTCCATGGGTAGGGGAGCCCTAACGAGCCAGTCTCAACGTCTGGAGGTTGCGCAGCATAATATCGCAAACTCCTCGACCGAGGGTTATGTCCGCCAGCGCGTGGACATGGTGACGTTGGGTGGCCAGTACGGTGGAAATGCTCGAGGTGTCACGACCCAAGGCCCCTATTCGGTAAGAACTCCGTTCTACGAACGACAGATCGCGCATCATAAGGCAGAAAGCGGATTTCAGGGCCAAGTCGCCCAGGTCGCAAGCTCCCTGGAAAGCTCGCTCTTCCCCAATGCCGAAGCCAAAACCGCGGTCCGCGTCGGCGAGCTCTTCGACGCGATGGGCGCACTCTCAAGTCAACCCGGAGACGCCGTGCGGCGACGAGACGTTTTGTCTCGCGCTGAGGACGTCGCTTCGAGCTTCCGCCGAGACGCAGGTGTCTTGGGGCGGGAGATGACTTCGATCGAGTCGACCTCACGCGACCAAGTCGACGCCCTCAATAAAGACGTTCAGCAAATCGCGAAACTCGACCAAGAAATCCGCCAGGCCGTCGCAGGTGGCGGCGGCAACGACTTGATCGATGAACGCAATCGAATCGTTGGCCGTGTGGCTGAACAAATGAACGTTCAGGTCGTGAACGGCAAAGACGGCACCGTGCAATTGGTGACCGAGGATGGCCGCTCGATTGTCGAAGGCGGCCAAGCTCGAGAAATCAAGGTCCAGAAGAATAACGGCGTGCTCAGCCTGACCCTGTCAGGGGTTTCCGGCGACCAAGCGATTGCCAAACCAGGTGGCGCTCTTGGTGGGTTGATGACTGCCCATAATGACGTCGCTTTGGGCGCATTAAATGACCTGAATACCCGGGCGGAAGAATTTGCCACTGAGATGAACGCCGCTCATAGCGCGGGGTTCGGCACGGATGGGGCCACGGGCCGAAACCTGTTTTCGTTCACCCTAGGGGCGGGCGCTTCGTCGTTTGCCGTGGACGCGGCCGTGGCCGGAAAGCCCGACGCTTTGGCAACCTCCGGTACAGGCGCCGCAGGCGATAATACGGCACTTCGCGCGATGATGGATGTTCGTGACGCCGGACTTCCGTCGGGTGGCACCATCGAAGAGGGCATTCGTGGAATCCAACAAAAATTGGGAACCACCATCGCCGATGCCGTCCGAAACGGCGAAACCTCCGAGTCCAGTCTTCAGCAGCTTGATGCGATGAAGAGCTCGGTCGAGGGCGTTTCGATGGAAGAAGAGATCCTGAATCTGACACAGGCCCAACGTGGATACGAAGCAGCAATGAAAGTGTTGTCGGCCACTGAAACCATGTTCGATTCGATCATGTCACTCAAGAGCTGATCATGCGCGTAACCGACCAACAACGAAATATGTCTCTCCAGAGCCGACTGAAGTCGAATGACGCACGTCTTTCGAAGTCGATGGAGGAAGTCGTTTCGGGCTCAAGGGTGAATCGTTCTTCGGACGACCCCACCACGCATGCGACCGCTGCGCGCTTTAAGACTCAGGCGGTCCGCTACGAAAATATGGTGGACCAAAACTCCAACCTCACCAGCTATTTTGAGACCGCCGAAACTGCGATCAACTCCGCCAGTGGAGCCATGGGCGAAGCGCTGAACATTGCGCAACAACTCTCGAGCGGGCCACAAACACCGTCGCAGCTTTCGGCCGCCGCCAAAGCCGTCACCGGCCTAAAACAGACGATGTTGGATGCCGCAAACACTCAACATCACGGCGCCGCGGTATTTGGCGGCATCGACGACCAAAATCCTGCTTTCGACCCAACCGGCGCCTTCCTTGGATCTTCGACGGCTCGTCGAGTCCAAATCGCGCCAGGCGAAACCATTGAAATGCTCTCGGGGGATTCCACATTTGGCGGCGCAAACGGTGCCTTTGCTGCAATCACGGCCTTAGAAACCGCGCTTACAAATGGCGACCAAGCAGCAGTAGGCGCTGCGATCGACGGCATGAAAGCCGGAGAAAAATCCCTTTCGATGGCTCGCCAATCGGTCGGCGACCGCATGAACGCCGTCGATTTTGCGACCAATTTCATGGAAAACGCGATCCTGTCTGACAAAGACCGAGTCGGCGAACTGACCGATGCCGACATCGCGTCATCCATCGGCAACGTGCAGGGCACCATGGGAACCATGCAGCTCGCCCTCCAAGTCACCGCCCGAGTCGGCGAGACGTTGAATTCTATCTTTAAGCTGTGAGCAGTGAGCAGTTGGCAGTGAGCAGCTAGCAGTTCACCGCCAGTGCTGTGATTGGTCCGCAGGCCCTATGGCCTGCATTGTGATTGGTCCGCCAGGCTCCAGCCTGGCTTTGTGCTTGGTCTGCCAGGCTCCAGCCTGGCTTTGCGCATCAGAACAAAGCCTCTTTTTGACGCTTCACGATGAGCGTGGGCTGCCGTCCAGAAGTTGTTGGACGGGCCAAGCTGTAGGACCCCGTCCTAGATATGGTCGCGAATCAAGGAAATGCTGGAAGCGGGTGATGGGATTCGAACCCACGGCTTTCAGCTTGGGAAGCTGACACTCTACCGCTGAGTTACACCCGCGAAGGCCAAGTTGTGCGCCAATGAGCCTACCATTTGTGGCGAATCGGCAGCCGGTCCAAGTCAACATCGGCAGCTTAGAAGCAGCCAATTCGAATCATAATAACTTGTAAACAACCGGTCTAGTCATAAAGACACGAAGTCGATGCGATAAAACCAGCGGAATTCCTGGCATTCTCAGAGCAGTTCACCGCTCCCCGCTCAGCCCGGAAGTTTTTTCCACTTTCGGTCCCACAACACACATGAAGCACGCAACCATGCGGGTTTCCGCCGTTGGTACAGGACTTGAGGTAATATCACTACTCGAAACAAAAGATGTCAGGGTGTTCGGAAACTCTATGGCGTATGGGATCAGAGTTGATGTTCGTGCTCTTGATTTTCCAAAATCAAGCCGTTACCGTCATTGGTAACACTTGGCGGAGGGGCGGTGAGGTTAATCGCAGTTAGAAATCTGAAAGAGAAGACGCTCCAGTTTCCTGATGCTCGGGATGCTCTGGAAGTTTGGGTTGCTGTGATTCGAACCGCGGCGTGGAGTTCGCCAAGTGACGTGAAAGGCTATGATAACGCCGCGAGTATTTTGGCCAATAATCGAGTGGTGTTCAATATTCGAGGAAACAAATACCGATTGATTGTCGGTATCAATTACGAAGCTCAAATCATTTTCGTGAAGTTTTTTGGCACCCACGCACAATACGACCGGATCGATGCGACAACGGTTGAGGAGTTTTAGACATGCAGCCAAAACTAATCGACAACGAAACCGAATACGAACGAGCGCTCGTCCGAATCGGCGAAATCTTTGATGCGAAACCGGGCTCCGAGTCTTTCGAGGAGTTACGCCTTTGGGCTCTACTTGTCGAAACGTACGAGGCCGTACATCACCCTATGGAACAGCCTGACCCTGTCGTTTTCGTCCGCACACAAATCGAGCGATTGGGGATTTCACAAAACGAGTTTGCTCGCCGCGCCGGAATTCAAAAATCCCACCTCTCGGCTGTGCTTAATGGCAAGCGACAGATGTCCAACGCCCAAGCCACAGCGATCGCAGAGTTCCTGAACGTCAATCCATCGGTATTAGGATTCGCGCCACAGCACAAAGCTGCTTGAGTGGACGGCTAATTATTAATAAGGTCATCAAGACAGCGACAAACCCGCCATAAAATGAATAAAGGAAGCGTTCGAACGTGTTACACGGACCCGAACGCTAGAGCACAAATGACTGGATTAGGACGTATTGGGCGCTTCGAGCTTTTTTTCATTTTCAGCATAGGATTATGGTCCGTGCCGGCGATAGCCGAGATGCCTCCGCAACTGTTTTCACAAGCAAAAGCTCCCTTCCCCAAAAAGGATGAAGATGTGCTGCGCAAACGCCTTGAGTTGCTCAGCGCGAAGAAGTCGTGGGACAAAGCAAACAAGTTGGCGACGGAGCGTTTGGGCCAGGACTGGTGCCGGGCAGAGGTCGCTTTGGAGTTTCGCACTTTTGCTGCACTCGGCGTCGTCGCGCGGCAAATCAAGAAGCCTGAGCTGGCGGTCTATTGCGCCATTCGAAGCCTCAATCTAGCAGATTCGCAGATTGAACGAGGCATGGCGCACTTCGAGTTATTCTTGCTTGTAGATGCAATGAAACCTGAGCAGTTCCGGGCATTCTTAGAGAAGCTTGCCAGCATCCCCAAGGACCATTGTGACGACCCCCGCAATGCGGATTGTTGCGCGCACGACAGCGGTCTGGATTTCGCGAAATATTTGGACCCGTCGTCAAAACTCAAGGGTGACGCGCTAAGCGTCGCCCAACGCGACATCGTGGCGTCTGACTTGCTCGGGCAGGCCCTCTCCGAGAATCCCTCTGAGGCGCTTATGGCGCGCTATACTCAGCGCACAGGCCGTTCAGACTCAGCAAGCAGATTGGAGGTGTGGAGTATCCCTGTTCAGCTCGTCGGCGAACGTTTTGGCTCGTTAAAGGAGGCAAAGCTTGCCGCAAGGTCAAACACGAAGACATTGGCCAAGATGGACGACAGGGGAAAGGCGGTTATTGCTCCCAGTCGGTGGGTTTTTAAGCCGTCGGGCTCTTGGACTCTCTACGACGGATTTGTGGGCTATCACTACGATCGGGAATGTGACGGGGAGAGGGGGCCCAACAACAATAATCACTACTTTATCATCGGCGCGTCGGATGGTTTCTGGCTGTATCGTGATTCTAAGACCTATTACGACAACGCGTGTGGAGGGTACGGCGATGAATGGAGCACCTCGGAGTTGTCTGTGACCAAGACACCCAACGGCGAGGTTCTAACCACAGGAGGAGCTTCGTTTTCATACATCAATGGGGGTGGGTGCGGTGCATCGGGTGGTCGATCAAGTACTCAAATCATGTGCGCGAAGAACGCTGCGGGTGATCCCAAATGTCTGCTCATTTCGTACTACTTTCCATGGAGTTTAGAAGGACGTGAACTCAAAGACAAACCTTTCATAAAGCTCGATAAAAGAGGGAGAGTCGACTTCGAATTGGAAATGTATTCCTCCGAACTGCGTGCGCTTTTGAGGCCGGTGGACAAGAAGTCGGTCATCGAGGTCTACGAAGCAATTCCAGAGATCGTCGCAAAGATTGAGGCGTGGGCAGGCGAAAAGTGATGGTTAAGTCTGCAATCTGGGCGCGGCTGGAGCCACGCGTACCAATCACAAGTTCGGCGTTAAACTGCTGACCGCTCACTGCTCACTGCTCACTGCTCACTGCTCACTGCTCACTGCTCACTGCTCACTGCTCACTGCTCACTGCCGACTGCCGACCGCACGGCCCGGAAGTTTTTTCCACTTTCGGTCCCACAACACACATGAAGCACGCAACCATGCGGGTTTCCGCCGTTGGTATGGGACTTGAAGTAATCCCGTGTGGATAGAGAAACACGGGAAAAACATGCCAACTAAATCGTTCGTTTTTGCGATAGCCGCCACACTCTCGGTCTTCCTTTTTGGAGCCGAGGCGTTTGCGCAGGCGGCCGAAGCCGTGGCGACTCCAGGCGCGATGACCGTCACGATTCCGGTCGGCGGCGACGGCGGGTCATTCGCCCCCGCGCTGCGCATCACCCTGCTCTTGCTGGCGCTTTCGATGTTGCCGGCGATGTTGGTCAGCGTCACAAGTTTTACGCGCATCGTCGTGGTGCTGGGCTTTGTTAAACAATCGCTTGGCACGCAAAGTCTGCCTCCAAGCCAAGTGCTTGTCGGTTTGAGTCTCTTTTTGACGCTCTTTACGATGAGCCCGGTCCTTCAAAAAATTCAGGTTCAGGCGTACGAGCCCTACCAAGCTGGCCAACTCAACGACGAGCAGGCCTTCAAGGCCGCGCTGGTGCCACTTCGGGACTTCATGGCGCATCATACGCGTCCTGACGAGTTGCGCCTCATGCTGAGCATGACACAGGACGATAAACCCCAGAATTTCACGGATGTGAGCACCTTTGCTCTGGTGCCGGCGTTCATGCTCAGCGAGCTGCGCGCCGCGTTCATCATGGGGGCGATGATCTTCATCCCCTTCATCGTGATCGACCTTGTGGTCGCGTCGGTGCTGATGGCGATGGGTATGATGATGGTTCCTCCCGCGGTGGTTTCGCTGCCGATTAAATTGATTCTATTTGTGCTGGCTGACGGTTGGAATCTGGTCGTTGGCTCGCTCGTGCGCTCGATTATGGGAGGTCAATAATGTCTCCAGAATGGGTCATCGAAATTGTCCGAAACGCCATGATGCTGGCCGTCGCGTTGGGCGGGCCCTTCATGATGGTGGCTATGGGGCTTGGCCTGAGCATCTCGATTTTGCAGGCGGCCACTCAGGTGAACGAAATGACGCTCGCCTTTGTCCCTAAAGTCATCGGCGCCGGCGCTTGCTTGTGGATTGGTGGAGGCTGGATGCTTGAGCGTTGGCTCGCATTCACGCGTGAGATGATCACGGTTATGGGCCCTGCAGCCATCGGACAATAATGGATCTGACGACACTCATGGCTTCGCTACCTGAGCTCATCACTGGCGCGATGTGTGTGTTGTTTCGTCTGGTCTCGATCTTCGTGATCGGCATTCCTTTTGGCTACCACACGGCCGTTCCGATGCGGGTCAAAGTCTTTTTGATGCTGCATATCTCGACCGTGATGGTCGCAGCGCTAGGGTTTCCGAGTGTCGACGTTGGCAACGCCGGACCGATTGGCTGGCTGGTCGTATTGGCGCCCGAAATCCTGCTGGGACTTTCGATGGGTTTCATCGTGCGCCTGGTTCTGTGGACGGCCGAAGGCCTTGGGACGCTGGTCGCCATGTCCGTGGGACTCGCCTTCGCGCAGTCGGTCGATCCTGGAACGGGGATTCAATCCACGGCCGTGGGCAAAATCGCGAACATGATGGCGATTCTGCTGATGCTCTCGCTTAATACCCATCTGGAAGTCATCGGCGCGCTCTTTGGGTCGTTTCATCGTTACCCGCCCGGACAGGTTCCAAACTTCACGCATTCAACGCTCGAAATCGCCAATCTCGGCGGCGTGTTTATCGCGGAGTCCCTGCGCCTTGCCGCACCGGTTGTGGCTTGCGGATTGGTCATCTATCTGGTGCTGGCCGTGATTTCGCGCGTCGCCCCGCAGATGAACCTTTTTGCCATCGGGTTTCCGATGTTGATCATGGGTGGTCTGACCGCGTTTGGCCTGTCGCTGCCCGATATTGCGGCCGTTTGGGTCTCTGATTTTTCAACCATGGGTGAGCGCCTTGTCGTGTTCATCGTTTCGGGGAGGGTCACATGAGTGATGACACACCCCAAGATGACAAAACCGAAGAAGCCACGTCCAAACGCCAAGACCAATTTAAGGAAGACGGCAAGGTCGCCAAAAGCCAAGAACTCGTCTCTGGCACGATGTTGGTGGCATCAGGTGCAGCGCTTCAAGTGCTTGCCGGGTCAGGCGGTCATCTGAATTCTGCCATTATGGCGATCCTCGGACAGCTTGATGATTCGGAGCTCTGGGTCGCACGGCCTGGAGCGTTCATGGCCGCGATGAGCGATCCCATCATCGCGAGTATCGGGCCCGTTTTTGCGGTGATGTGCGTTGCGGCCATCGTCGGTCACGTCTCGCAGACTCAGGGTAATTTTTCGTGGAAAGCGCTGGAGCCAAAACTCTCGAAGCTTGACCCCATCGGCGGTGTGAAGCGGATTTTCTTCTCGATGGACCTTTATGCCAATCTTTTTAAGACGATTGGGAAGGTCATCTTTGTGGGCATCGTCGCGGTGGCTGTGGTTTCGCTCGAAGGCCGCGAATGGCTGGCTTTGATTCGCCATTCTCCCGAACAATTTGGAAGCTATTTACATCGAATCAGCGTGTGGACCCTGATGGCCAGCGGCGCAGCCGTGATGTCGTTGGGTGGCGTGGATTATATGTACCAGCGTCATCGCATGAACAAACAGATGATGATGACCAAAGAGGAGACCAAACGGGAGCATAAAGAAAATGAAGGCGATCCGATGATCAAGTTTCGTCGCCGTCAGATGCACCATGACATGATGTCGACCAATCGCTTGCTCGAGGCCGTTCCGATGGCCGACGTGATCATCAACAACCCGACTCATATCTCGATTGCGCTGCGCTATCGAAAAGAAGACGGCGCGCCAGTCGTGGTGGCCAAAGGCGCGGACGGTGTGGCCAAACGCATCCGCGAAGTCGCCAAAGAAAACCGAATCCCCATGATCACCAACGTGGCGCTCGCCCGCGCGCTGCATAAGGCTGTTCCTGTGGGCGGCTACATCCCCGAAGAGTTTTTCCGAGCGGTCGCCGAGACCCTGGTCTTCGTGTGGAAGCAACACGGCCGCCGTAAATAGACGATCCCGCACGCTCGTAGAAGATCCGGCAGATCATTCCGCATCTCTTACCCATCGGCACAATTTTCCCGTTCTTTAGTAAAAAACGACATTCTTTTTTAATTGTTGTAATTCAATGGCTTGGGCGTGTTTCGAGAGGTGCCTCAATGTTGGCACGTGCGGTGCATTATAACTCAGCATACGCACCTATCAGGACGTGAACATTGAATAAGCTGACCAAAATACTCAAAGGATTCGACCCCGCGATCGTTCAGAACGCGCCGATTCTCTTTGGTTTGGTCACCATCATCGCCCTGATGATTCTGCCCGTACCGACCGTGTTGCTCGACTTGCTTCTGGCAATCAACATCACGATGTCGGTCCTGATCATGCTGACCTCGATTTACATCATGCGGCCGCTGGAGTTCTCAGGACTTCCAGCGATGCTCTTGTTGACGACCCTTTTCCGACTCGGCCTCAACGTCGCTTCGACACGCCTGATTCTTTTGGGTGCAGCGAAGGGCAAAGTCGAAGTCGGCAACATCATCGAGACCTTTGGGAACTTTGTGGTCGGCGGCAACAGCATCGTCGGTATCATCGTTTTCCTTGTCCTCGTGATCATCAACTTCTCGGTCATCACCAAGGGTGCCGGCCGTATCGCCGAAGTCGCGGCTCGCTTCACGCTTGATGCGTTGCCAGGCAAGCAGATGGCCGTAGACGCCGAGCTCGCTGCCGGTGCGCTGACCGAAGCTCAGGCCAAAAAACGTCGCTCGGAAGTTCAGCGCGAAGCTGACTTTTACGGTGCGATGGACGGTGCTTCCAAGTTCGTTCGAGGCGATGCGATTGCAGGCCTTATCATCACGGGCATCAACATTGTTGGTGGTCTGATTGTCGGCGTGGCGCAGGGCGGGATGGATTTTGGAACCGCGTTCCAAACGTACTCGCTGCTCACCGTTGGTGACGGCCTTGTTTCCCAGATTCCTTCGCTTCTGATTTCGACCGCAACCGGCGTCGTGATCACCCGAGTGGCGAGCGAGTCGAACTTCGGTTCCGACATCGCGCAGCAACTTGTCGGCAATTACCGCGTGCTCTACGCCGCCGCCGCCATCGTTTTTGGCCTTGGTCTCGTACCCGGCATGCCGCTCCCAATTTTCGCTTTCATGTCGGTTTTGATGGGCGGTTTTGGTTATCACCTCACCACCCGTCCAGCGCCTGGCGACGAAGACAAACCCGTCGAGAAGGCACCGACAGGCGAAAAGAGCGAAACAGAAACGTTGAAAGACCTTCTGAACGTCGAGCCTGTCTCGTTGGAAATCGGATACGGCCTTTTGAACCTGGTCGACGAAACTTCTGGCGGAACCTTGCTGAATCGCCTGGTGCAGATGCGCCGCCAATTTGCTCAGACGCTTGGTGTTCTGGTTCCGCCGATTCATATCCGCGACAACCTTGAACTCGAGGCTGGCCAGTATCGTTTGATGTTGCGCGGCGTGCCCATCGGGAACGGACGTTTGATGCCAGGTCGCATGCTCGCCATCGATCCGGGCGGAGTGGACGGCAAGATCAACGGTGTCCCAACAAAGGACCCGACCTTTGGTCTGGACGCTCTTTGGATCGAAGGTACCGAGCAACATCGCGCCGAGGCTTTTGGTTACACGGTCGTGAATCTCGAGACCGTCGTGGTTACCCATTTGACCGAGTTGGTTCGACAGAACTCGTCGGATCTCTTTGGCTGGCCTGACCTCAGCGAACGCCTTGATGGCATGCGCATCAACGCACCAAAACTGGTGGAAGACGTTCTCGATAAATACGGGATGTCTGGTTTGATGAGCATCATTCGTCGATTGCTCGACGAAAACATCTCGATTCGAGACCTTAACACGGTGTTCGAAGCGCTCGCCTCGTTCAAAGGCGAGAAGTCGAACAGCACGGCGCTTACGCAGGAAGTCCGAGCCACACTCGCTCGTCAGATTTCACATCAGTTTATGAATGCAGACGGCGTGATTCATGCCGCGTTGCTTGACCGTAGCCTTGAAGAAAGCCTGCGTCGTTGCCTGGTGACTCAGAACGGTGAACCCGTTCTGGCATGTGACCTGGGAACGGCTCAGTCGCTTTTTGCAGAAATCGAATCGGCCTTTGGCGCATTTGCGGCCCACGATGCCGAGCCCCTTATTCTGGCACCGCCAGACCTTCGTTCGCCTTTACGCGAATTTTTAAGCCAGTTTTTCCCGAATGTTGATGTGATTTGTCACCGCGAAATTGTGCCCAACGCTCAAATTATTAGCGTCGCACAACTCGGCGGAAACGATGCCATTGCAGCCGCTGAATGAGCCAGGAGACCCCTATGATGCAACAAACCCGCACATTTAAAGTGACTGACCTGCGCGAAGGCTTGCGCACGATCAAGCGCGAAGTGGGTGATAATGCGGTCATTTTGAGTACGTCTCGGCAGCCCGATGGAACCGTAGAAATGACAGTCGCGTTGGCCAATGAACCGAAACCTGAACCGCCCACTGAAGTCCCAGCCATGAACCCTGAACACGCCGAATTTGTTGCGCTCACCCAAATGGTTGTTGAACTCAAAGGCCAGATTTCAAGCCTTGCAAGCGAGGTTCGGCGTTCAGACCGACAGACTCCAGCGACTCCCCTGGCTGCCGTGCGCAAAGAAACCCCGTCATTATCTGCCGGTGTTTTGCAGGATATTCGTATGGCGGTGGCGCGCATCAACGATCGAGGCGCAGAAGACACCTTCGCCCGTTCGGTCGCGCTTATGTACGAATGGCTGACCCGTCATGGCGTCTTGCACGGCCATGTCGAGGAACTCCTGGCCCATGCTTTTGCCGCTTCGGAAGTCTGGGAAGAAGAGCCAGCCATGCTGCATGAGCTGGTGAAGCGCGAGATGGAAGCCCGAATCGAAACCACGCCGCCCCTTTGGAGCAGTCGTTCCGAAGGTTGCGAGGTTGTCGTATTGATGGGGTCGACCGGTGTTGGCAAGACAACCACGGCCGCAAAAATCGCCGCACATGCATCGGTCGTGGGCGGGAAAAAAGTCGGTCTAATTTGTGCTGACACCTTCCGAATCGGCGCGGCATATCAGGTCGAGACTTACGCAGAATTATTAAATATTCCGATCCGGTTGGCCTCGTCGATGGCTGAGCTTCGCACGGCGTTGCAGGCATTTTCCGATTTTGATTTGGTGATCATCGACACCATGGGCCGCACCCCTTGGGGCGGAACAAAACACTCCGATAAACAGGCGTTGGCGTTGGATAAAATCCGCGCTGTCGCCACCGAAATGGGCGCCAACCCGGTATTTCACTTGTGTTTGAGCGTGTGTACACGCGTCGAAGACATGATCGAGGCAGCGGCCAACTTTGACGGTGTCACCCCTGACGCCCTCATCTTTACCAAACTTGATGAAGCCCGAGCACTCGGAGCGATCTACTCGGTTGCCCGTGCCTCGGGGGCGCCAGTCTCACATATTTGTGACGGGCCCATCGTTCCAGAAAATATCCAAGCACCGACCGCACGAGAAATCGTCGGTTGGGTGTACCGCGGCAGCATGGAGGCCAAGTGATGGCGGCATACGTACCCTCAGCAATCAAAAAATACGGTCAAAGTGGCGACACTCTTGAATCGATTCGAGAGAAGCAAACCCAGTTGGTCAAAGACCATGGCCGCCTTGTGCGCACCGTCGCTTACCGAATTTTTCGTCGCCTGCCACAGCATGTTCGTGGATTTGAAGAAGAAGACTTGGTCAGCGTCGGTATTTTGGGTCTTTTGGACGCCAATGAACGATGGAATCCTGAGCAAGGAATTGCCTTCGAAACCTTTGCGGAATTCAGAATTAAAGGCGCCATTCTCGACGAAATTCGACGCCACGATTTCTTCCCACGTCGCCTTCGAGCCCAGGCGAATAAGGTCAAAAAGAACGAAGCAAAACTCGAGGCAGAACTTGGTCGTCGGCCTTCTGACGAGGAAATTGCCGTCGAAATGGAGTTGCCCCTCGAGGATTTTCAGAAGCTCCGTGGCGAAGTCGCTCAATACGTCTTTGTGCCTGAAGAAGACTGCATTTCGTTGCAGTCACCTTTCCCGCAGCCTGACCAAGTTCTGGCTGTGACTGAGCTGCGCGAGCACCTCAAGAAGGCGCTCGAAGATCTTCCAGAAAAAGAAAAACTGGTGCTCGATCTCTATTATAATCATGAGCTTCGCCTCAAAGAGATCGCTGAAATCCTTGAAGTCACTGAAGGACGTGTTTCTCAGATCAAGACCGAAGCCCACAAACGCCTCAAACTAAAACTGAAGAGTGCTGGCGCGCTTTGATGGTCCGGAACTACCCGATCGGCTTGATATGGTAGTGGTTGGAAATGCCTTCAATATCATGGTGATACCAGAGCGCTTCGGGGGTTCGACGCTGGATGGCATCAAGCACATCGGGCAGTTCCTCGTGCGTCACAATGGTGCGAACAAGTTGCATCGGTTGCGAGCTGTAACCGCCAGACGCCTGCTGAATTGTGAACGTTCGATGCGGTGCCGTCTCAAGGATCGCCTCACCAAGAGCCTTTGTGTCTTTGGTTACGGCCGTCAGCACCACCAACTTGAACTTCCGAAAGAAGTTGTTCAACGTTTCGGCCGACGTGAAAATGTAGATCGAAGTGTACATGAGCGTGTTGATCACAGGCTCGATGGTTTCGGTGCGGACATAGTCCAACGTCAACCCATACGCGGTTGAAACGGTCGCGGCGATGATTCCGATGGTGCCCACAGGTTTCAGGTATTTCATCGCGAAATAGGCCGCCAAGATGTCCTCGTCGCCGGTTGAACCCCGCAAACGCAGCGCCGCCGCCTTTGCAAGTCCCGCCAAAATCCCACCGAATAGAACCAAAAGAATTCGCTCGTTTTGGGACTCAGGGCTGGCAAATTCCAATTGAGGTAAAAACGACAGGCCAATGATGACGGCTCCAACAGTGAGCATCGTGCGAAACGCAAACGTTCGGCTGATTTTGGCGAACGCAAAGGCGATGAGGATGGCCTGCGCGATGCCGTAAAGGATCAGGAAAAGCCCTTCGATTTCAAAGAAATACGCGGTGGCTGCAGCCAACCCCTCAAAACCTGTGAGGATCACCTTTGCCGGGAAAACAAAGTATTTGAGGGCACATGCGTAAACAAGACCGGCGCCAATCGTCCCCAAAGACTCGGCCGTGTATTGCAGGATGCGCTTCGATTTCGTCACGTTCACTTTAGGGGTCCATCGTTCGTTTTGTGCCAAGAAGTGCGGATCGCCTCTTATCACAAATTCAAGAGATGTCGCTAAAGCGCTCGCCAGTGTCTGGTCATCTGTGGCTGTGGCCTGGATTTGATTTATTTGTTTCCAAAACCTAACGTCTCGCCGCGCGTTCCTTGTCGTCAGGATTTTTACCCATGTTTTTATCTCAGCCATCTACCATCTCATCTGCCATTTTGGTCTTCGCCCTTGTTTTTGCCGGGTGTGGTGATGTGAGCCAGAAGAGCAAGACGAGCAGCAATAGCACGTCGAATAATAGTGCAAACAATTCGACGAATAACGCCTCAAGCAATAATGCAAATAATACGACGTTTGAGATCGTGTCGGGCGAGGTCACGACGCTTGCGGCAGTCGCCCAAGAAGTCTCAACGGTCGGCGGTACACGTGCGCAAGCAGGCAATATGTTGGTGTTGGTCGACGTCAAGATCGGTAACGGTTTGGAAGAATCCCTTGCGGTTGGCTATGACAAGTTTCGTTTGAAGACCGGCGACAACTTAGAGCGCTCAGCGTCGGCCTTGTCTGCCGCCACCATGCCAGCTTGCCCAATTGACGTCCTGCAGTCGGCCGGCACCGTTTTGACGTGCCAAATTGCCTTTGAGTTTCCAATGGGCATCGTGCCGACAACCCTGATTTTTGAGACGCCGACGGGCACGGTTGAGTCAGCGCTGACTTTCGAAGCCTGCACGGCATGTGATGGTCGTTGTGTTGATTTGAAAACAGACACCTCCCACTGCGGCGCCTGTTTTCAGGGGGTTCCCAACGGTGGTGAGTGTGTCGACGGAGCGCCCGGATGCCCGGCAGGCTCGTATTCGTGTCACGGATATTGCGAGGACAATTCTTACGGCTGCAATATCGACGCTGATATTCGCAAAGATTGTTCCTCGGTTTGTGGTGAAGCCGGACTAACCTGCGATCGGGCGAACTATTTCTACACCTGCGGCGAAGACGGGATTTCAGACCGCGATGCAGATTGCGGTGCGGTGCCGCCGACCGGTTGCGCTGATTACTATGTGAACTGCGAATGTGGCCCCTGAGTGGAACTTCTCAGACTTTGGGGCCGAACGCGTAGAGCGCAAGGCTCACGGCGATCGCCCACATCATCAGGCCAATCGCCGTATCGAGTACGCGCCAGGCCATCGGCCGAGTGAAGAGCGGGGCAAAAATGCGCGCGCCGAATCCCAGCGAAAAAAAGAAGAGAAACGACCCTGAAATGGCTCCGGCGCCAAAAAATATTTCGTGTGTAGGGTATTGAGCCGACATGGTTCCCAGAAACACCACTGTATCCAGATAGACATGAGGATTGCCCCAGGTCAGCGCCGCAATGGTCGCCAAGGTTGGCAAGAGGGCCTTTGGGGTTTCTTCGCTTGGGACCAGCGAACCGCCCCCTTTCCATGCAGCCTGAAACGAGCGGGCGCCGTACCAAATCAAAAACGCGATCCCGCCCCACAAAAGAGTCGAGCTGAGCCAAGGTGCCGCGCCTGACGCCAGCGCAAAGCCAGACACACCGATCGCTATCAAGACTGCGTCCGACAACGCGCAAAAGAGTACGACGGCCAAGACGTGTTCACGTCGAAGCCCTTGGCGCAACACAAACGCATTTTGGGCTCCGATTGCGGCGATCAAGCCGAGCGAGAGCTGAAGTCCCGCAAAAACGCGATGAGACTGGGGTTCATGGTTTTGCTTTCGGCCCAAGTCGACGTCGCAAGAACACCTGCGTCATGACGGGCACAAAACCATGGCGAAGGGCGTTTCGCTCCGTGCCCCCATTGGGGACCGAACCGACCAACGCATAGCTGAGTCCCAATTTTCGCGCGATCTGCAGACGATAACTGATGAACGCCGATTGAATCCCTTGCTGCCTCGCGTCCGGATCAACGGCGCCCGCGATGAGTACCGCGTTGTCTTCAAAGACTTCCAGCCCGCCACTTCCGACAATCTGCCCGTCGAGTTTAAGAATCCAAAGTCGACAGCGCGGATGCCGTGCGACACGTTCTGTGATCGCGTCGATGCCAGGTGGGGCTAAGGCCGGCCCGTAAAACCCAATCTCCTGAGTTTCCACAAAGGTCCGAATATGGGCGTCGTTTCTGGGGTCTACTTTCACAAATTTTAGGCCAGGCAGTCGTGGCTTCGGAATCTCTTCGAGGTCGTGAACGAGCATGATTGTAAAATCGTCAGGCACAAAGTCGTGTTCGCTTAATGACCTGAAAAGACTAGGGTCTTGATAAGGCGTGGTCTGGATTTGCGCGTCGACGCCGTGGGCATCGTAGAAGTCGATGAGCCGTTGAATTTCAGTCGAAGTGACTGGGCCACTTAGGCCCAAACCGGCGGCGTAGGTGGCCCATGAACCTGGCCCATCGTAGACCATCCAGCCCGAATTGATCGCCTCTCCTCCACCGCCAACTTCACGCATGACTTGAGCCATACGGCGGGCATCGACCTCTGCAATTTTGGATGGAGCAACTTTCATAGGCGTCAAGGATGTCTGCATATGGCTCGACCCGTCAATCGCAGTGCGGGCCATAAGTACCATCGCAGCGCGGCCACCGACCGCTACCGTCGTGCTTTCTGCTCAAGGGCTTTCAGCCCAATCATGACGCTGTCGGTCTCGCGGTTTTGCCGCGGTTGGGCGGCTTTTCGGTCAAAGCCTTGGAACATGCCGCTGTTTTCGGTGAGTGGGCTGTCGACCGGTCGTGGGACTTCGGCCGTGACGTCAGTGAACACGCGGGCTCGCGCGGCGGTGAGTGCTTCTTTCCAGGCGACTTCGGCAGCTTTGTCTTCCTTGGGTTCAGCTCGACCAAGGTCGGTAAGCACGCTCATATGACCGTCGGTCATTCCAATCAGCAGGCGTTTTCCGTCGACTTCGATCACCGAAACACGATGTTTGGGTCCCAGCGCCAGTGAATTAATTTGTTCAATGGCGTTGCCCGAAAAATCGTTTTGGCGGCGTTTCCACTGCGTTGCGCCCCAACCCATCAGGGCGATTGCGCCTGCACCTGCAAATAGAATCCAGCTTGAGCCGGAATAGGGGTCGTCGGCGCTTTTAACCGTGTCCGATTTTTCAGCTGCGACCTGAGATTTTTTAAAAAGCTCATCAGCAGCATTTGGTGTCGCCGCAGGAGCGGCGGCTTTTGCGGCGATGGCGGTTTTGGTTGCAGCGACAGCTTGAGCTGGTGTGGGCGTCGCCACAGGCGCGGTGGGTGCCAAAGCAGGCGCCACCACAGGCGCCGGAGCCACAACCGGCGCGTCTTGCGCGAACACAGGCAGCGAAACGCCCGTCAGAAGTGCAACCAATACCCATTTATTCTTCATATGCATCACTCGCCTCCCAGCGAACCGATGAGTTTATCAGGCGACGAAATCGAGGTGAGTCGAATCCCAAAACGGTCGTTGACCACGACGGCTTCGCCCAGCGCGATAAGTACGCCATTGGCGCGGACCTCAAGAGGCTCATCGCTTGCTTTGGTGAGTTCCAAAATCGAAGATGGTCCAAGATGGAAGATGTCTCCGATGGGCATTTTGCATCGCCCAAGTTCGACCGTGATTTCCAGCGGAACGTCTTTCAAAAAATCCATCGCCCGTCGGCCAAGTGCGTGGGTAACTTCGGGAGAACTTGGGGCTGCGAGCCCTTCTGCTACGGGTGCAATGGGTGCGTCTTCAGATGTCATCGGGTTTCTCCGGGGTTGTCGCAACTTGTCGACTGCTCATGGTGCGTAATTGAACGGCCAAATTGCCAAATTGAACGGTGATATCGCCGCGGTATTTTGGAACACCTGCGATGCTGATTTGAATAGGACGCTCGGAGGCTTGGTCCAGGCGAATCACGTCGTCGACTTTCCAATTCAGGATGTCGCCCACGCTGACGCTGGCTCGGCCAAGTTCGGCGATAATTTCGACAGGAACTGCGTTTACGATCCGGCGGAAATGGTCTTCCCACCCGTCGTCACGTTCACGCTTATTTTCGTAAGAACCTGAACCCAATCGCTCTTTATGTGGCTCAAGGAGCACGACCGGAAGCACCAGCCTGAGCGAACCCATCGACACGTCGTCGACAATAATTTCAAACGAGGTCGTCGAAACCCAATCGCCGTTTTGGGCGACAGCAGCGTTGCTGGCTTTGGTTTCGACCCTAAGGTGACGAACCGTCAACGGCACCACAGGCCGCCACGCGACCTCGAGGGAGCGCGCAAAAAGATGAACCAGGCGTCGTGCGACGCGTTCTTCGATTTTCGATAATTTTACACGGGGCGATTCGTCGATGTCCGCGCCAGATCCGCCAAAAAGTCGGTCCAGAAATCCGAACAGGCTTTTGAGCTCAATTTCTAAAAGTCCGTAACCCCCCAGAGCATCAAGCTCAAGGTAGTTAAAACAACCTGTGGCCGGAGTCTCTGCAACGAGTTCGGTCCAACGAAGGGTGCGGGAATCCGATACCTGAATGCGCGTTCGCACATGTAAGAGGTGCTCGATTTCGCTCGCCAGCAATGTGGCGAGGCGCTCTTCGATCAGCACCAAAGTCTCGGGCCGCGTTCCTCGTCCAAGCTGTGCTTGAGTCAGATCGTAGCTCTCGACCTTTTTTTCTTCAGGTGGAAATGCGTCGATAGGTTCTGCGGACATCCATGCCTCGTCGGTTCAATACGGTCTAGGTACAATACAAGACGCGTACCAACCTCGTCGGCACCGTGAATTCGGCGCAGAACCACACTTAATCCGACGCTATCTACGAGAGTCCGCCGAGATCGGAAATCTTTTCCCTATCCGTGGGTTCGCGGCCCCGGCTCGAAGGCGGAATATATTTCCGGATCTATATAATGACGGGCCCTTAAAAAATTAATCACGCCCAGTTTCGTCAAGATAGGCCTCAAGGTTTCCGGATTTGCGCCGATGAGTTTCATGTTCGGCACGAGGGTTGCGAGTACCTCACTCGGAGTCGTCAGATAATTGAGAGGAGCTTCATGGATATCGCAACAATACTTGGACTACTTGCCTCCTTTGGCCTGATCCTCGGATCGATTTTGGTCGGCGGGTCCATCACGGCCTTCCTGGATGTGCCTAGTATGTTGATCGTTATCGGTGGAACCGGTGGCGTCGCGCTCATCACCTATCCGCTGGCCAGCATGCTGTCGGCCTTCAAGGTCGCCATCAACGTTTTCATCTTCAAAGTTCCAGACGTTGCCGAGCAGAACGCTAAATTCCTTCAGTTCGCCGAAGCCACCCGAAAGGACGGCATTCTCGCACTCGAGGGAGCAATCAGCGGCATCGACGACCCGTTTTTGAAACGAGGTCTTCAGCTCTTGGTTGACGGCGTTGAATCCGAAAAAATCGAAGGAATGCTTTGGGATGAACTCGACGCGATTTCGACTCGGCACCGTCAAGGCGCTGCGATTTTTGACTCGTTGGCAGCAGCAGCTCCCGCGCTTGGTCTGGTGGGAACCCTGATCGGTCTGGTGCAGATGCTCCAGGCCATGGACGACCCCGCAAGTATCGGTCCTGCCATGGCTGTCGCCCTTTTGACCACGTTTTACGGTGCCCTTTTGGCCAACGTTGTTTTTACGCCTATCGCGGGGAAGCTCAAGGTCCGCCACGAAGAAGAGTTGCTTGTGAAGCAGCTGGTCATCAAGGGACTGATGGGCATCGCACGTGGTGAAAATCCACGAATTTTGTCGCAACAACTCGAAGCAGATTTGTCGCCATCACGTCGTTCGGCGGAGGGCTAATCGATGGCACGCAGAAAGCAAGCAGCGGAGGGCAAACCAGAGGACAAATTCATCGTTCTCTTTACTGCGCTCTCCATGATCTTGCTGGCGTTTTTCATCATGTTGAATTCGCTGGCAACCCCAGACGTGTCACGTAGTCGTGCCGCCATGGGATCGCTTGTCGGTACCTTCGGAACCCTTCCTGGCTTTGAAGAACAAAGGCTTCAGGTCGAGATGGAATTTGAGTCATCAAGGACCGAAACGGCCGGAAATGACCTTGAAGAAATTGTGAGAACAAAATTGGAAGGTGAAACAAATTTGTTGGTCGAACAGCTCGAGGACGGAAGAATCGTCGTCAGTGTTGGGCCTGATTTGATCTTCAAAAAAGGCGGAGTCGAAGTGGCTCCATCTGCGTTTGGCACGCTCGACCAGTTGGCCATCTTGATTCGCGAACTCCGAATCCCTGTTCGAATTGAAGGCCATGCCGACTCGTCGCCGTCGCCAAATAATTGGTACCTTTCGGCGCGTCGCGCAGCTTCGGTCTACCGGTATATGGCGGCCAATCACAAAATCAGTCCCGAACAGGTCACGGCAGCAGGATTTGGCGACTCTCAGCCCGACCGAGCCGGTGTCTACCGGGCTCGCGTCGAAGTGGTGTTCATGCCTGTCGTTCCGCGGGGTGGCAAATGAGTCGTCGTCCAGCAGCAGCCGAATCAGGCGGCGGACCCAGCAACGCGTGGATGGCCACGTTCTCTGACCTGCTCATGTTGATGCTCACGTTTTTTGTGTTGTTGCTCACCATGTCCAGCATGGACGACCAGAAAGTGAAGTCCCTGACGCGTGACGGGATTCAAATGGCCCCGAGCCACAACAAGAACTCGAACGTTCAATTCGACGATGTTGAGCTCTCGCGAGTGAGCAACACGATCGCTGCAATGCAGGCCCTGACGACTTCCCCGCACTCGAAGTCAAAACAGGGCGAGGTCAAGTTGGGGATGGAAGATCTCCTTAAGGCCTCGGGGATTCATGCCTCGGCGTGGGTCGAAGTCCGCCCTGACGGCGTCCTGGTGAATCTGGACGGCGGCGTCGCTTTCGAGCCTGGCACAGCAAACCTCACCCCCGAGGCAGAACGTTTTGTGAAGAGTTTTGCCATCGTCGTCAAAGACGACGGACTAAACGTCGCGGTGGACTCGTGGGTACGGGGCGAAGGCGACTTTTTGCAGCAAGACAAGGCTTGGGAACTCAGCCTCAAGCGGTCCGAAGCCGTCGTGAATCGGCTTTTTAAATCCGGCCTGAATGGCACCAGAGCCCGAATAATGGGTTACGGATTTGAGGGCGGAGCGCAGGAAGGGCGCCTTTTAAGACAACCAGAATTAGTTCGGATCCGCGCAATTATCGGCGATGCCGGCGCGGAAATTCCATAGGAGGATTATATGTCGGATCAGAGCAGCGAAGAACTGGTGGCCGCACCATCCAAAGCCTCAAAAGGTCCGTGGATTGCCGTCGTCGTCGTCGCACTCCTGTGCAACGCGGCGTGGGGAGCTGTGTTTTTTATGGCTAAACCAACCCCTGCCGCTGAACAAGCCGTGGCCGAGGCGCCAGAAGAAGGTGAAGACGGCGAGCCTGGAAAACCGGGCGTAAAAGGCGATGAACCCGGCCCACTTGTTGGTCTCGACCCATTTGTGGTCAACCTGAACGATCCGGTCAACACGCGCTATCTGCGAATTGGCATCTCGCTGGAAGTGGGGTCAGAAAGTGAGCGCGACGCCGTCGCAAAACGATTGGTGCCCCTCAGAGACGAATTTATTCGTCATTTGTCCAGCCAGGAGCCCGCACAATTATTGTCGCGCAACGACAAGGATAAATTGCGAGAAGCACTCTTGGCAAAAGCACAGTCCATCGTTCCACATAAGTCGGTTCGGCAGCTTTATTTTACCGAATTCATGATGCAGTGAAAAAAATGTCTAATCGCGTCGAAACCTCAAAAAAACTTCTCCGGATCGCTGAACTCGATGTCGCCAGAGCTGAAGAGCGAATGGTAGTATTGCGTCAGGGAGTCGAGAAGGCAGAAACTGCGCATCAGGTGGCCAAACAGCAACTTGCTGACTTTGCAGCCCGTTGGGAGGCAGAGAGCCGTCGTGGATTGGCCATGTCACAGCTGAGGGTCTTTGAGTCTCATCGAGACCATCTGATTCGGGAATTGGATGCGCGACACGCTGAGCTCGAAGGAGCCCGAGCGCAAGTGGATTCACAGGAACGTCAGGTCGTTCGATTGCGTCAGGCCGTCGACCGGTCCGAGAAAGTGCGAGCCAAAATGCAGCGGGAGCAGGACGTCGTGCGTCTCAAAAAAGAGCAACGTGAGATGGACGACCGCACGTCTGCTCGCCGTCAATCGTCTTGGGGGAACTGATCATGGGTGATTTAATTCCGATTTTAGTTTGTGCCGCCGAGCACACGTCTGCGCTCGACGAAATCGAGGTCGAAGCCCGTCATATGGACATGTCGGTTGCCGTGACACATTCGCTTACCGTTGATGACGCTCTTGAGTGCGCTGAACAAGCGTATCGATCGGGTGAAGCGTTTGTGATCAGCATCGTCGTTCAGGGACAGCTTGAAGTGCATGACACGGTTCGTCTGCTTCTGGGCCTTTTGGTCTCCGACCCCGATATCCGAGTCATTGTCGTCGCTCGTCAGATGGCTGAATGGTCAAGAATTCTAAAAGATATTCCGCATCGTGTGCGTGTTGTGGTGATTCCGGACCCCTTCGATGTTCATGTGGCGTTGCAGCTGGCCTATTCGCTGGCGGTGTCATGGCGGATTTCTGTAGGTTCACGCACACCGACCATCGAACTGGACTCTGCAAGTTCTTGGGACCTGCTCCAAACCAAACGCGTTGAGAGTCTGCAGCGACACGCTGGACAACTGCAGGCCATCGGTCATTTGGCGGCCGGCATCGCCCACGAATTAGGAACGCCCATTCAATACGCTATGGACAGTTCCTACTTCCTCAACTCACTCTGGGCCGACGGTATGAAGATTGTGCTTTGTTATCGCGCGATGCTTCAGGACCTGGTGGTTGAGCATCCGGTTTTGGCCGCGCGTTTACGCGAAGTCGAGGCTGGATTTGATGTCGATTTTTACAGGGAGGAAGTGCCGTCGGCTCTCGAGCGTCTTTCCGAAGGGCTCGATCGTGTGTCCGATATCTTGAACGCCATGCGCGAACTTGCTCCACGTCCTGAGGACGAAGCTCAGGAGCTCTCAGATCTTAATCGCGCGATCGCAAACACGTTGACCTTGGCAAAAGGCACGGTGCGCCAGCACGGCAAAATAGTGCTCGATTTGAGCGTATTACCGCCCGTCCGATGTCGCGCCGATAAACTCAGCTCGGTGTTGTTGAATCTATTGATTAATGCTGTACACGCCCTCGAGGATCGATACGGCAACGATTCAGCAGAACAAGGCGTCGTTAACGTGCGAACGCGGGTCCAAGAAGACCAAATTTTGCTTGAGGTCACAGACAACGGTTCCGGTATTTCTAAGGAGGATGGAGAAAAAATATTCGACCCATTTTTTACGACCAAAGAAGTCGGCCGCGGAACCGGCCAGGGGCTGGCGATCGCCAGGGCCGTGGTCGAGTCGCATGGCGGACAAATTTCCTTTGAGTCACGACCGGGCGTTGGAACCACTTTTCGAATCACCGTTCCGGTCGACGGCCCTCCGGCCGTCAGGGTCGCGTCATGAAAATCATCATCATCGACCGAGAAAAGAACTTGGTAGACGGCCTCGATGTGATTCTTGGGCGCCATTCCAACCGCTACCATGTCATTACCTTTCCAGACGTGACCCACGCGATGATCGGTCAGAGTGATTTTGTGCCGGCGCTGGTGATCGCGTCGTTTGAATCGCCTGCTGGAGTTCAATTAATTCGGCAGCGGTGGCCGTTGGCAGTGGTTGTCCTTTTGTGCGACGCCGGTGACGGCGTAGAGTTCTTCGAAGCCATGGAACTTGGCGATTTGGTTCTAGAAAAACCGTTTAATCCACGAAGAACTCCAATGATCGCGAAACTTCTTGAACAACACGGGGCAGGATTTCGACCTCAGCGGTTGAAGTTTCCGGTAGAAGCCAAAGCTTGGACTCAGTTCCGATTGCGAATGGCCAGCACGGGCTGCCGCGCCGAAGACATCGCGAGCATTGTGGGTTCCGACCTTGGTCTGGCGCTTCTGGTGCTTCAGGCCGCCTCGGCGATTCCTCCTCGAACTCAGGTGCCGCCCACGATCACAGGACTCGTGGCGCGTGTCGGGATCGAAAGACTCGCGCGCCTGGCAAGGGACCCTAGAGTGCCGCGCTGGTTTCAGGTCACGGAGTCGGTCCAAGGCAACGAACACGCACAGATGGCGATTCAATCCGCCTGCGACGCGTACGACTATCTTCTGGGAAAACCCGAGGCCGCGGTCGCCTACGCAGCCGCGCTTTTCTCGTGGATTCCAAACTTCGCGGAGCCGGGAAACACCATGAATGCAGCAGAAATGCTGGAGCTCCTGGATGCCCCACCTGCATGGGTCGCGAGCGTACGAGCCATCGATAATCCAGACGCCTGGGGTGACCCCGTGGTCGCGGCCATTGTCGCGTCGTTACATCGAGCCAAAACCAAAGCGTCTTCGACCCGTACACGAAAAAAATCAGTCACACTCAATATCATTGAAGTGGCATGAGGTAGAGAAATGGATACAACAGCCAGAATTCTAATCGTTGACGATGAACCACGAGTGTTGGCAAGTCTGCGCCTTCATCTGTGTCGTGATTACACCGTATTGAGCACCTCTGACCCCCACGAAGCCGTGGAAATGCTTAAGAGTGGAGAGGTTTTCGATGTGATCATGACCGACATGCGCATGCCCGGCATGGACGGTGTGGAACTCCTTAAAGCCGCCAGGAAGCTGGCCCCGAGCACCATCCGGATTCTGTTGACCGGTTACGCGAACCTGCAAAGCGCAATCTCGGCGGTCAATGACGGCGGGGTGTTTCGCTTGCTCACCAAGCCATGTGCACCGCCGGTGGTTTTGGACGCTGTGGCCGATGCCGTCAAACAGCGCAAAAAGGATGTCGCGGCACAGCATGTCCAGAACACGGTTGGCCAGGCGTTGCGCGATGGCCACGCAGGCGCTCTGGCACTGCATGTGGGTAAGGAACTTTCGAATGTCGCCACAGTATACAGCTCGGTGCTTTACATGGTGCGTGGCGCGGTTCTGTCTAAGGACCCGATCTCGAAACACGACCTCGATGACCTCGGTTGGGTCGAAAACCAGATTCGAAAGCAGGCCGAACAATTGATTTCTCTGGCCTCGGCCGAGGAAGAGACCTTCAGGCATGTCGACATGCATTTGCTCGTTCGTGATGTCGTCGACACCCTGCGAGAAGTGTCTGGTTTTTCAGAAATTGACGAAGATTTCCGAGACGTTCCAAAAGCTTTTGTGGTTCCAGCAAAAGCGCGTCGAGTGCTGACGCGTCTGATTGCGAATGCCGTTCATGCGGCCCAAAAGGTCCCCTTTGGCTGTGTGAAAATCCGCATCACCCATGTTCCGCAAACCGACATGGTGCAATGTGACATCATGGACAACGGTGTGGGCGAAGTCAGTGGAACATCGCTCAGTATTCCAGAGTGGTTGGGGCATTCCGAGAAAGCCGATTTCGATGCGATTCGAGTCATGGTCGACGAATTGAATGGGCAAATTTTCCATTCATCTTCGCCTCGGCGAGGAACAGTGTTTTCGGTGGTTCTGCCGACTAGGGATGGTGAATCACTGGCCGATGACGACACCTCAGCCGAATCCAGCCTCGGATCGCTCAGCGAACCTCAGACCATTTCATTTTTGGATTGAGTGAGAAAAACGAGAAAATACCTATAGGAATTTGCGGCCGATCCGATGACTTGAGTGTCAAAAACAAAACGGAAAAGGAGACATGATGATCGGCGTAAATACAAACACAACAAGCTTGATGGCCCAACGTCACCTCAACAGCACGAACAAGTCGCTGCAGGGCAACATCGCGAAACTCTCGAGTGGTTTCCGAATCAACAGCGCAGCTGACGACGCTGCAGGCCTGGCGGTCTCGGAAGAGATGAAGTCAGACATCCGAAGCCTCGGACAAGCCTCACGAAACGCCAACGACGCCGTGTCGATGGTGCAGACGGCAGAAGGCTCCCTTGGCCAGGTCCACGACATCCTTGGCCGTATGCGTGAGCTCTCGGTTCAGGCGAACAGCGACGGTATCAACGACGAACAGCGTGCCCACGTAAACACTGAGTTCCAGGCCCTTTCGGCAGAAATCGGAGACATTTCTTCGCAAACTAAATTCAACGGTACCTCGTTGCTTGATGGCACGTTGAGCGCTGATTTCCAGGTCGGAATCGAATCTT
>Ga0210026_1000419_pt1 | contig 49293 bp, 43 predicted proteins | sample CryGeymeta201509_FD_183977 | JGI IMG/M metagenome (GOLD analysis project Ga0210026, IMG submission 183977) | Groundwater microbial communities from Crystal Geyser aquifers in Utah, USA - Crystal Geyser metaG 2015-09 (SPAdes) (version 2) | ecosystem: Environmental > Aquatic > Deep subsurface >...
CGCTGACCTCGCGGAATCGCAATATCGATTCGTTATTGGAGTGTCCGAATGAAATACCTTTTATTGATGGCGCTCGTGGCGTTTGCGGGCTGTGATTCGGGCAAGCCAACCAAGGAAGGCGGTCCTTCTAAAATGAAGATTGCGCCTGCCGCCACGGTGATGGGGCATACGATTGTGGCGGCTCCGTTTCAGGTCAAACGTGACTACGGCGGTGAATTCGTTTCCGACGCGATGGCAGACTTGTCGGCCGAAGTCTCAGGCGTTGTACGAGAGGTGAACGTGCGGCTTGGAGATCCGGTGGACAAAGATCAGGTGTTGGCGGTCGTCGATCCCGTGGTCTTCCAGCAGCGCGTCAAGGAGCTGCAAGCCTCGGTAAACCTCGCTGAGGCAGGCGTCGAAGAGGCCCGCACACAACTTCAAAACCTTCAGGCTGACCTGAATCGTAAGAAGCCCTTGTTGGCTAGAAATCTGGTCACTGCCAGAGAGATTGAAGACCTTGAGTCGCAGGTCGCCGTCGGGGCTCAACGGATATCGGTCGCTCAGGCTACCGTCGACCAAAACCGGGCTCGCCTCGCCACAGGACGAGATAATCTGCAGGATACGAAGGTTCGCGCTCCTTTCGCGGGCGTCGTTGCCGAGCGTTATGTCGACATGGGCAACCATGTCACGGCCGGGCAGGCGCTGTTTCGCGTCGTCGATGACACCGAAAAATATCTGCAGTTGCGCGTGGCCGAACACGATTCGGGCATGATCGAACAAGGGATGAAAGTCACGCTTCGAGTCGATGCTCTGGGCGGCGATCTGGTGGAAGGCGTGGTCGCTCGCATCGCGCCAGCCGTTGATCCTCAAACACGAACGCTAAGAATCGACGTTGTGAAGGGGACCGACGCAAATTGGGGTCGGATCAAACCCGGAATGTATGCCCGGGCGCAGATCATCATCGCGTCCAAAGATTCAGCCCTCCTGGCGCCTTCGCAGGCTATTCAAAAAGACCGCGACGGTTCGCGCTACGTCTGGAAAGTCGTCGACGGAAAATCGCTCAAGACTGTGATTCAGCCCGGACTGCGTGATCGTGACCAAACAGAGGTCCTCGAGGGGCTTTCGGTCGGCGATATCATTGTGGTTCGTGGTCACGAAAAACTGACCGACGACGGCATTGTGCAATTGGTGGCCAACGAGCCGAGCAAGGTGAAGCCATGAATTTGCCAAGCTTTGCGGTGAATCGCCCGGTTCTGACCACGATGGTTTTCATCGGGATTTTGGTTCTGGGCCTGGTCTCGTTCACACGTCTTCAGATCGACCTTCTTCCCGAAATCGACTTTCCAAGCATTTCGGTGGTTACGAGTTATGGAGGCGCGGGTCCGGAAGAAATCGAAACGATCATCACACGTCCAATGGAGCAGGCGCTGTCGACGATCGATGGCATCGAACGGATCGAGAGTTTCTCGACCGAAGGGCGATCGCGCGTCGCGTTGCGTTTCATCTGGGGCACCGACCTCGACACGGCACTCAATGACGTGCGGGCCACAGTCGAACAACTCAAGGAGCGATTGCCCGACGAGGCCGACGACCCGATTGTCTACAAGTTCAATCTGAACAGTTTTCCCATCATGTATCTGGGATTGAGTGGGTCTCTGGATGAGTCGACCCTTCGCCTGATCGCTGAGCGCGACCTCAGCCCTCGGCTTGAACGGCTTGATGGTGTGGCGGCCGTGGAGGCCCGTGGCGGTCTGAAGCGAGAGATCCATATCCTGTTGGATAGCGATCGTTTGCGCGCATTGGGGATCTCCCCGGGCGCTATCATCACCGCCATTCGTGAGAATAATAAGAACGTGCCGGCGGGTGTGGTCGAGGAATTTGACCATCAAGTCTTGATTCGCTCGGTCGGCGAAGCCCAGAGCGTTCATGATTTGCAGGAAATGGTCATCGCAATTCGATCGGAACTCGACGAGCGACAGTACCCGATTTACCTCAAGGATATTGCTGAGGTTCTCGACACATACGAAGAGCCGACCAACGTCGTTTACGTTAACGGACAGCCTGGGATTCGACTGAACGTAAACAAGCAATCCGGCTCAAATACAGTGGCTGTGGCCGATACCGTCCGGGCCGAGATCGAGCTGATCAATGCGGATTATGCCGGCAAACTGAAGCTGGATATCCTGACCGATACGTCTTCGTACATTAAGTCTTCGATTTCAAACGTTCAGGAATCCGTGCTGATTGGGGCTTTTTTGGCCGTCCTCGTGCTCCTGATGTTTCTTCGCAGTGTCCGTTCGACCGTCATCATTGCCACAGGAATTCCGATCTCGATCATCGGTATGTTCACCTTGATGTACGCCTTCGACATCACCCTAAATCTGATTTCATTTGGCGGTGTGGCGCTCGGAATCGGCATGTTGGTCGATAACGCGATCGTGATTCTCGAGAATATTTACCAAAAGTATGAACAGGGTTTGTCGCCAAAACAGGCCGCGATCGAGGGATCCCAAGAGGTCGCCGGAGCGATTGTGGCCTCGACCCTTACGACTTTGGTGGTCTTTGTTCCGGTGATCTTTTTGACCGGCTTTGCCGCGATTTTCTTTGGGCAAATGGCGTTTGTCGTGAGCTTCGCACTCATATGTTCATTGGCCGTCGCGCTGACCTTAATTCCTGTGTTGAGCTCTCGGTTCTTGAAGAAGGGCAGCACCGAAATGCCGCCAAGCCGCATGGAGTCCGTCTACGGGAAAATCGTCGATTTTTGCCTTCGCTGGCCCAAATCAACATTGGGGATCAGCGTCGCTTTGCTTGGGGCATCGCTGCTTTTGACGCCCTTGATTGGTACCGAACTGATGCCCGATTCCGACCAGAGTGAAGTCAATGTAAACGTCGATCTACCAGTCGGTACGCGGATTCAATTGACCGAAAGGGCCGTTAAAAAACTGGAGCAGATCGTCGTAAATGAGGTTCCCGAACTCGAGAACATGCAGACGATCGTCGGTACCCCAGGATTTTGGTCGACGAGTGGAGGAGAGTCAGGACGAATTGAACTGAAGCTGGTGAAGCCACAATTTCGCACGCGCTCGAGCGACGATATTGCCAACGATCTTCGGCTCAAGGTCAGCGGGATCATCCCCGGAGCAGATGTCCGAACACGCGCCGGCGGCGGTTTATGGATCCTTCGCGTTCTACGCGGAGGCGGTGAGCGTCTGGAAGTCCAGGTGCGAGGTTTTGAGCTCGACGAGGCTGACCGCGTCGCGGGCGAGGTCAAAACGAAGATGGAAGCCATTCCCGGAATCTCTGGTGCGCGGGTGAGCCGTCAGCCGGGCGGCGTCGAGGTCCAGGTGCTACCAGATCGCGCGAAGATTGCCGGGATGGGGCTGAAATACACAGATGTGGCGTCTCAACTGCAGACTTACCTGCAGGGCACGCGGGCATCAGTGCTGCGCGATCAAGGCGATGAGTTCAACATCCTGGTTCAGCTGCGCGAGGATGAACGTCGAGGCATCGACGCCGTGATGGAGGTTCCAATCGTGGTTCCTGGTGTGGGGACCGCGCCTCTACGAAACCTGGTCACCATTCAGGAAGTCGAAGGACCGCTTACGATCGAACGCTTGAATCAAAACCGAGTGGTCAGCATTGATGCGCAACTGACGGGCGAAGTCGACCTTGGCACCGTCGTCGAGCAAGTGCGCGAGGAAGTCCGCACGGTGAAACATTCCTCGAATTTTGCCGTGATTGTGACCGGTGAATCCGAAGAACAAAAGAAGACCTTCGAGAGCATGCTGATCGGTATTTTGCTCGCGATCGCGCTCGTCTACATGGTGATGGCGGCCCAATTCGAGAGCTTCCATCAGCCGTTGATGATTATGTTTTCGGTGCCTTTTGCCGCGATCGGCGTCGTGGTGACGCTCGCTGCAACCGGGACGACCTTCAACATTCAGTCGTTTATGGGATGTGTGGTGCTGACCGGAATCGTGGTCAATAACGCGATCGTTTTGGTCGATTATATCAACTTAATGCGGGCTCAAGGCATGCCTCTGGCTGAGGCCGTGGCATACAGTGCACGCAAACGTCTGCGCCCGATCTTGATGACCACGGCAACCACGATGTTGGCCCTGATTCCGGTCGCCATCGGTTATGCCGAAGGCGGCGAAGCCCAAGCACCACTCGCACGAGTGGTCGTGGGCGGGTTGTTGACCTCGACGTTGATATCGTTGGTCATCATCCCCGTGCTCTATTTGAAAGTGGAAGGCTGGATCGAGCGCCGAAACGCTCGGCTTGAAGCTTAGAGCTTGAAGCCGAGTTCGATCATTCTTTCGCGCAGATCGTCGATCTTGCTTGAGTCCACGGAAAACGCCATGGGCCCAAGTCGCTGAGCAACGAATTCCTGAAACTCTTCGACGTCGTCAAAGAGGTCAGCGGTGAATTCATCCTGCAATTGAATGACCGTCATATGCGTATGAATGGCCGCCGTTGGGGGCGCTTCGAGCATGCTTTGCAGCAAGATTCTCTGCGAGGCTGGAAGGCCTCCCTTTGAACGCGGCTCCAAGAATGCCACGGCTTTCTGAAGCGTTTCTTGCGGCCATCGCATCTTGAGAAGCGCCACATCAAAAGCGAACTGTCGCAGTCTGGGGGGCGCGTCTTCAACTTCGTGGGCAATCCGCGAAAGCTCCCACATCGTGATGACGTCGGCTTGAAGGGGATCGACGGTTGCCAGGAGCGGCCCAACAAACTCGATGACGCCGTTTGGCTCTTCGATATTGATGACCGAACCACGTGCCCGAGTGAGCAACTTATCGAGCAGAACCTCGTCGTTCTCGCTCAAGTAGGCGGTCGAAGGCCCCAATCGAACAACATTGCACTTGGTGTCGTGTTTGACCTGCCCAAGCCACATGTCCAATGCATCCGGGTCATGGTGGCGCACAAGGTAGCCGCTGTGGTGAACCACAAGGCGTTTATGAATGCGTTCCCAATCGTGGAGCTGAAAAGTGACCGATTCAGGGACTTCCACCGCTGCGTTATCACGCAGAAACTGGATGATCGCAGCAGCGTTTTCGCCCATCGAATAACCGCGCTGAACCGACTCTGGCGTCAACTTGAAGACCGCGACACGGTCCGACAGTTTCACGCGTTCGGCGACACGGTAGATGCGATGGAGCAACGTCACATCGGTGGAATCCAGGAAGATCATCAGCTCGAAATTCGGCTGAATCACCATGGATTTATCGACGGGAGCTGGTGTGTCCTTGACGTTGAGTCCGAGCATTTCTCGGCCACGCTTCGAGAACCGAATGACCGGTCCTTCTTCGGTGCGACCACGCTCGACTGCGCCAATCCAATAGAGGCCACGACGCAAGAAGGCGCCCACCCAAACCGGAACTTCTGTCTGAGCCTTATCAAGGGCTTTCTGCAGGAAAGGAGGGTCCATCAACGCGCAGAGTGATTCCACGGCGTCTTCAAGTTTCCAGCTGGTGAATCGTGAACGACGCAAAATCGAAAACACGTATCCACGTGCGCCAATCAGCGTTTCGCCACGAGCTGCCGTCAATGACGAGCCCAGATCTTCGACTTTTTCTGCCGCAAACGAGTCGGCTTCATTCCATTGACGCAAGCCCTTGAACGCGTCACCGAGCATGCGATTACGCTTCGAAATTGACGAAGCGAAATAAGCGTCCATGCCGGCAGCAGCGCCCTGGAGTTGTTCGCCGTCGTTGGTGAGCATGCCAAGCTGACAACCCATCGCAAACAGGAACACCATGTAGTCGAGGATCTCGATCTTATTGACGTCAACTTCAGGACCGGCTTCGTTGAAGGTGCTGGGAAACACGATCTCGCGAGCGAGTTTTGCCAACCCACGACGGTGCGGAGCGCCATCGCGGTTGAGCTTCAACGGCGCATGCAGCAGCTTCGTCGAGGCGTGCAGCAGATTCATCTCGAGCGTATCTGTGCTCGACGACGTGATCTGTTCAACACCATCAATATCGGCGGTTTCTTCGGCGAGCACGACCTTGGAGAGCTCTTTGAAGGTCTCCACGATATGAAGGCCAATGGCCAGATCGCGTTGGAGAACCGTACCTGTTTCCACCAATCGAGGCACATCGAGCTCAAGCTCGCCGGGATTAGGAAGGACGATGAACAGGCCTTCATTGATCAAATTGCACAAGGTCGGTGACGTGTCGCCAAACCCGTCAAGAAGCATGTCTCGTCGAAGATTTTCTCCGCGAACAAGGCCGTCTTGGGCCACGACGTACAACATCGCATGACGCGCGATCCCGGTCAGAGAGTCGTATTTTTTCGCGAATTCCTCGCCGAAAAAGCGCTCCGTGATCATGTCGAGATCGGACTCGGTGCTTTGAACTGCGGCAGCCAAAACACGTCGTGCGGCTGGATCGTAGTCGACATCGATGAGCTTGCGGAACGCCTCTGGCGTCAATCCGCCTTCGCGTTTGGGTTCACGTATCATCTTCGTCCTCCACTAGTTCTACTCCAAGAGGACCGCCGACGACCTGAGGATAAACCCCTTTGGCCTTCAACTCTGCGACGATTTGTAGGACCGCACCGGTAGGAATGACAACCGCTCTATCCGAAAAGAACTGGTGTTCCACTTCCGAAAGGTTGGCCTGCACGAGAGTTTCCTGAAGCACCGCTGCGTTGTCGCAGACGATTAGGGAAACCCCTTGATGTAAGACAGGGCCACGATTTTGCACTGAACTCTCTTGTTGATTTGGAAAGCGCGACGAGTCTAACGAGTAGCCCACACGCGGTCAATCCGGCCCTTATAGCATTTTTTGCGCGTATTGTTGCACACAATCTCGTTAGAGAAGACGTGAGTAGACGTCCAAAGTCTGTTTCGCGGCTTTCTTCCAAGTGAAGGTGGCCGCGTGTTTTCTTCCGATTTCTGATAAAGACGCGTGTAAGGCGTCGTCGTTCATCACTTTAGAAATAGCCTCAGCCATGGCGTGCTCATCGAGTGGATCGACCTTGATCGCAGCATTTCCAGCCACGGTCGACATCGGTTCTCGATCGGAAACAACACAAGGAATCCCGGCAGCCATGGCCTCTAAAGTCGGCAAACCAAACCCTTCGACCAGCGAAGGGAAAACAAATAATGACGCATGGGAGACCACCCGTCGTAAGTCCGTGTCGTCCAAGAATCCCGGCATCACCAGGTCTTCGGCCGGAATATTCAAAGACTCGGCCAATGTGCTCAGAGCAGAACAATTTCCGATCAGGCAAAGCCGTGTGCCAGGTATCTCCTTGCGGACCTGATTCCAAGCTCTGATAAGACGCCCAAGGTTCTTATAAGGTTTCGAATTTCCGACGGCCACGATGTAGCGACGTCCATCGGCTTGCAGAAAATTCACGATCTCATCGGCCGGTGGAGCCGGCAGCGAAAAGGCCGGGTCGACGCCGTGCATCACAACCGTGATCTTATCACGCTCGATCCACTCCAGCGCGCGCTCGGCAGTCGGCTGCGAAACTGAGATCACATGGTCGGCCCGCTGAAGTGCGTGCGGAATCGCCGTCTTGGCGAACGCTTCGATGCTTCGGGCCTTTAACCAGGTCGGCTGCGATGCATCGGCGTGATCGATCCACACAAAATCATGCAGGGTAATCACGGTTTTCAGGATCGTTGGCAGCTTACGCGGCAAGATATGAAAAAGGTCATGATAAAGGTCCAGCGGACCCACTCGCCGGGTCAAGGCGGCGATGTCTTTATGACCGTGCAGGTAGTTCTGAAGCCCGTCGATCTCGCGGTCTACAAAGATCTCTTTGATATCGAGACCCAGAGGCTTTGGGTTCGACGAGTGCCGAATGACCACCCAGTCGTGTTCTGGCGCCTGCGCCACAAGCTCAGGGATCAAGGCCATCGCGTAGCGAGCCACACCTGCGGGTGTCTGTGTGATGTTGCGCGCATCAAGCGCAATGCGTGCCATCAAGGCTCCAACATGCGTTGGTAAACGCTGAGGGCCTGTGAGGCGCAGCGTTCCCAGGTGAATTCGGCGGCGCGAACCAGGCCTGCGGCGCGTCGGGATTCCCAAAAAACCCGGTCGTCCCAAAGCTGACGAAGACCTGCCGCGATCGAAGTACGGTCGGTGGGATTCACCAGCACTGCTGCGCTCCCGCCGACTTCTGCCATCGCCCCAAAATCGGAGGTCACGACAGGTGTTCCGCAGGCCATAGCTTCCAGAGCCGGCAGACCAAAACCCTCGTAAATCGACGGAAACAAAAATGAAAAAGCCATGCTGTATAAGGCCCGAAGCTGATCGCCGCTGACGTGCTCAAGATGCACAATTCTATTCTTCATCTTGGGATGCTGCATCAACTCAAAAAGTTCGGTGGAGGGTCCTCGGGACAGCCGTCGCACCAACACAAATTTCACTTCAGGGACGTCTTCAAACGCCTCGATGAAGGCGGCCAGCGCCCCCGCGTGGTTCTTGTAGGGCGAACCCTGACCCACGACCAAAACAAAAGGGGTCTCGCGTTCGAGCCAATCGGTGAGTAAAGGCCAAGCTTCGTCTCGATCCATCGGAGAAAAAAACGGGTCGACGCCGTTATAGGTCACATCCACCCGACCACGAACTTCGGGGAAATACTCCTCGATCGCCTCGCGTGAGGCATGCGACACCGTCATCAAATGCTGGGCTTGAGCCACCGATCGCGGAATCAGCTGCTTGTAGAACGTGCCTGTTACAATTTTTCGCCACCACGAATCCGTGCAGAAATTCGCGTCGAGCAACCACATGATGTCATGCAAGGTGAACGTCGCTCGGGTCTTGATATTCGCGGGCAGGATATTGAACGGCGAGTGGTAAATGTCGATCCCGTCCATATCGATCTTGGAAGGCATCACAAAACGGGTTCGCAACGAGTTCGGCTCGACGCCATACGTCTGAAACGTAAGCCGTTCGCGGTTCGGATGGTCTTTGAAGCCCGCTTGGGGCGCAGCTGGATCACAAATCAGCGAGAGCCGCAGGTCGGAGTCAATCCGGAGCAACTGGTCGATGAGATTCTGGGTGTAACGCCCAATGCCGCTGGTGTGTGGACCCACGTACCGCGCATCAATCATCACGCAGGCGGGGGTATTTGAAGTGGGTTCCATTGCCGTCGACGAGCAGGAGTCAGCGCCCGACGAACACGTCTGGCTGGGACGCGCAGGGTGCCACTTCGTGACGCATTATTCAACGGATATGTGGACAGGGAGCCAGACGGCGACCGGTGCGCCAGGCATTGCGACTTGCGCCCAGTCCATAAACACGACGTCCTGCGAGACTGAGTTCTCCTATATCGATCAAGATTGCCCTGAATTTTTGTCGTGTTTGCGCGTCAGGAACGGGCACATGCGATCGAAGCAATCTCGAACAGAAAGGTGAGTCGACGAGTTTCTGTATGAAACTTCCATCACACGATGTTCAAAACCCACGACGAGTGGTGTAGCTTCCTTTCGTCTTTTGAATATGTCAGGAACGTGGCTCGTGTTCCCTTGGCGGCGATTTCGCATTACCAACATCAAACGATGTTTGTGGCTGAATCGCAGCCGACACTTAGTTCTCGTTTTGTTTGCTGGATCACCGCATGAACGCTTTGTTTCTCAAGTTCGTTGGAACCATCTTTCATAAGGTGCTGGCGCGCCATTACCTGCTTGTCACACTGGCTTCGGTGATCCTGACCGCGTTCTCGGTTTGGGTGATTGCGAGCAAGTGGAATATCAATTCCGACTTCAAAGCGCTCTTGCCCGAGACCTCGGCTGCAGCCCTTGCGATGACCGAAGTCGGCGATCGCGTCGGTTCGGGCTCCGCCCTATTTGTGGTGGTGGATTCGCCTGATACCGAGGCGAACAAGAAGTTCGCCGCCGTGCTCAGCGCGAAATTGCAGGAGATCCCTTCGGTCGCTCTGGCTCACTTTCATAACGACAAAGCGTTTTTCGAGAAGAATCAACTGCTCTACATGCAGGCCGAGGACATCGCGACGCTCTACGACCGGCTTGCCAAGAGAATCAAGCAGGCCAAAAAAGAAGCCAATCCACTTTTTGTGTCGCTGAAAAAGACGAAATCAAACCCCGATGAATTGATCGAAACCGACGATATCGCCGACAAATACAAGGAACAGGCGCAAAACGACTACAAAGAATACCTGATCGCCGACGACGGCTATTCGTTGACGATTGTGGTGCGTTTTGTCGAGAGCTCGACCGACCTTGTGGCCACCAACGCCTTGCTCGACAACGTGCGGAAGCTGGCGAAAGACCTCAAGCCCGAGAGCTACCAACCCGAGATGACCGTGGAACTCGGTGGTGGTTTGGTGAAGCGTCAGGCTGAGTACAAGTCGATTCTAAGCGACGTGGTGACCTCTGCTTTCTTCACGATTTTTGGTCTTTGCCTTGTGCTGGGCCTTTATTTTCGACGCTTCCGCGCGATTGCGATCGTCTTGACGCCGTTGATCATGGGCATCGTATGGACCTTGGCTCTGGCGTTTACGCTCTATGGGGAATTGACGACCGTCACCGTGTTCATTTTCGCCATTCTGTTGGGGCTCGGCATCGACTTTGCCATTCATTTGTTGAGCGGCTACGACCATGCCCGTCTTGAAGGGAAGTCCCCAGTGGATGCCTTGGTTGAATGCTTCTCGAGCACCGGGAAAGCAACGGTTCTTGGTGCTTTGACCACGTTCGTCACTTTCGTAGTGCTGAGTTTTGCTCAATTTCGCGGGTTGAGTCAGTTCGGCACCGTTGCAGCGATGGGCGTTGTGGCCAGCCTCACAGCGATGTTGTTGGTGTTGCCAGCCCTTGTTTTGACCTTTCAACATTTTCGTCCTTACCAGCCCAACACCTCCGACGATCAACAGAGCTTCCTCACCAACCTCATCAGCGATTCATTCATTTCGAAGTGGTCCAAAGTCGCGCTCGTTGGTGGTTTGATCCTGACCATTCTGGCGTCGTTTGAGTTTCATAACGTTCAGTTTGAAGAGAACTTCCGAAAAATCGGCAAGATTCAACCTTTCTGGATCAGCGATGCCGACGTGGAACGGGACGAGCAAGTGGCCCTGACGGGTAAAATGGCGCGCAAGGCGGCCAAGGTTGTGATGCTGAGCGCTCAGGCAACCCGAGAGGCCATCCAACCTGCGACCTTTATCAAAGATCGTGAGCAAAAGGACGTCGGCGACAAGTACACCAGCGCGGTGAGCGGAAAGCAGTCATCGACCCCAACCATCATGCTTTTTGACGACGCCGAAAGCGCCAAGAAAGTCTACGAAGTCATGAAAGACATGTTTGATAAGGGGGAGCTCACGACGATCGCGTCGTTGGCCTCGATTTACGCCTTCTTGCCTGCCACCCCTGAGGAGCAGGCGGCCCGCATGGTCGAAATCGAAAAAATCCGCGCCTTGCTGGATAAAGAAGGAACGGCATTCTTGAGCGATAAGCAGGTCGAGAAGGTCAATGAGCTGCGCGAACGACTCGATGTGAAGCCGATTACCACCAAGGACTTGCCTGAGTGGACCAAACACTTGTTCAAGGAAGCCGGGGCCAAGGCCAAGCCGCCAGCGGCCGGCGAGCCTTATGCGTATGAGTATTTGATCTACATCAATGAGTCGATCGACCAGATGAAGGGGGGCGAAGCCCGTCGATTCCTGAAGGAAGTCGCGGAAGTTCGCCAGAAGACAGGCGTCGACGTTCGAATTGGCAGCCAGTCGTATATCTACGTGGCGATGCTTGACGAGATTAAGACCGACGGTGCGCGCATGATGCTCATCGCTATTTTCTTTGTTTTCCTGATCCTAGCCGTCGGTTTTAAAAGCCCGTTTCGCAGCCTGATTTCGATGATTCCGTTGGCCATGGGGACCATGTGGGCCTTCGGTTTCATGGCCTGGTTTGGCATCAAGTTGGACTTTTTCAACGTGATCATCATCCCCGTCGTCGTGGGAATCGGCGTTGATGACGGCGTGCATTTTTATCACCACTATCTGCATGAAGGCCGCGGCTCGATCGCGAGCGTCTTCCGCAAGGTGGGATCGGCGGTGGTGATGACCTCCGTGACGTCGATTATTGGCTTTGGAGGGCTCGCTGTGACGAGCCATAAAGGACTTCAGTCGATTGGCTACGTGGCCATCACAGGCATCGTCTTCACGCTGCTCTCGACGCTTCTACTGATGCCTAGCCTGCTCTGGCTGGCCGAGAAGATGAATATGACGTGGGTGATCGCCAAAGTTGGCGGCGACGGCGCCCTCGACCACTAATGAAGATGGCCTGAGTCGCGGTAATCACGAAGTTTGTACTGAATCTTGCGCTGCGAGATGTCCAGAATCCGCGAAGTTTCTTTCGTGTCTCCGCCCGTCGATTCATAGGTCGCCAAGATCGCCAAGCGCTCGAGATCTTCGAGCGTTGAACCTGGAATCCGCACATCGTCCGAAAATGACCGTGGGCCGCCCTGCCTGAGCTTCAGACTTGCCGGCAAATGATGCGCATCGATCCTGTTGGACTCAGCTAAAACGACGGCACGTTCGATCACGTTTTCAAGCTCTCGAACGTTTCCAGGCCAATCGTAGGCTTCAAGCGTATGCACGACTTCTGTCGAGACTTCGCGGATGGTCTTGCCGTTTTCGCGCGCGTATCGATCGACAAAATGACGAATCAAAACCGGGATATCCGACCGTCTGACACGAAGCGGGGGAGTTTCGACGTTGATCACGTTGAGACGATAATAGAGATCTTCGCGGAAATTTCCGTTGCGGACTTCTTCCTCCAAATTCCGGTTCGTGGCGGCCACGATTCGCACATCGACCGAATGGGTCTGGTTTCCACCAACGCGCTCAAACTCGCGCGTTTGCAGGAACCGCAACAACTTAACCTGAGTTGAGGGAGAGATTTCCCCGATTTCGTCTAAGAACAGCGTTCCGCCATCCGCGTCCTCGAATCGACCGCGCCGCATTCCGTTGGCGCCAGTGAATGAGCCCTTCTCGTGGCCAAAAAGTTCTGACTCAAGCAGGTTTTCGGGCAGCGCCGCGCAATGAATCGTCATGAAAGGTTTGTTAACGCGCGGGGACATGTCGTGAACCCGCCGCGCCACCATTTCTTTGCCTGTCCCGGACTCGCCGGTGATCAAAACAGTCGCACGGGATGGCGCAATCTGGTCGATCAGGGTCAGCATTTGTTGCATCGGTCCCGCATTTCCGATGATCTTGGAGGCCTTCTGTTTCTGCGATTGTTCTCGCAAGTCCTGAAGTTCGCGCACCATCTCGATGCGCTCAAGGGCGCGCTGAATCACGAGTTCAACGGCGTCGAAATTCAGCGGCTTCGTGAGGTAGTCGTTTGCGCCGCTTTTCATCGATTGTACTGCGGTTTCGACGCTTGCGAACGCGGTCATCACGATGCAGGTGATGTCTGGGTGCAGTTCACGTGTCTTGCGAAGCAGCGTGATGCCGTCCATCAAGGGCATCTTGAGGTCGGTCAGGATGATGTCGGGAGTCCAATCCTTAAGGATTCCCATGGCCTTAAACCCATCGGCGGCGTCCTGGACTTCATGCCCATCGTCCCGAAGGAGCTGGCAGAGAACATGACGCGCAGAGTTTTCGTCGTCGACAACAAGAATGGCGCCAGTACGGCGTGTCTGCTCGATTTCGGGAGTTGTGTCTATCGCCATGGTTCATTCTCCTGATCATCATCATCGTGCAGCGGTCGCGGGAACGAGATTATGAACTCGGTTCCTCGTCCAGATTTTGAATTGACGTCAATCGTTCCTTCGTGGGCTTCGACGATCTTCTTGACGATCGGCAGACCCAATCCAGTTCCGGTGGTCTTGCTTGTGAAAAACAGGTCAAAGATTCGGTACTGCATCCCAGCGGGCATGCCTTCGCCGTCATCTTTGACCGTGATCTCGGTGCTTTTTTTGCCGCTCTTGATCGTGAGCAGGATCTCCGAATTCGAAGTGCAAGCCTCGATGGCATTCGTCAGCAGATTCAGGAGCGCTTGTTTGATGCGGTCGGAGTCAAGCCAGATCAATTCGGGCCCCTCGACTGAAACCTTAAAACGGATCTCAGATGCGTCCATCGTGGGCCCAAGCGTCAGCCGAATGGAGTCGACGAGTCCTTTGGCGCTCACCCAATGAGGGTAGATATCGATGGGTTTTGCGAAGTCCATGATCTCGGTCGTCAGATTCGTAATTCGCCGAATTTCAGAGCGCATGGCGTCCATGATCGGAGCCGCGCCATTTTCGGTCCCATCGTGTGCTCGGAGCTTTCGTTCCAAGAGCGTCACGTTCAGCGCAAGTGCGTTCAATGGGTTGCGGATTTCGTGGGCTAGACCACTGGCCAATGCTGCGGGAACCTTGAGTTTCAACTCCATCATGTTGTCCCAGTATGACTGAAGCATGATGGTCAGTTCGATATCCAGCAGGCGATTCATGGCTCGCATGTGTCGAAAACCGTTTTTGCCCAAAGCATCGCAATGCCAGATGATCTCTTCGATTTCGGAACGAATGATGTTCATCGCTCCAAACATGAAATGTGGCAGTAGACCCACGGTGACATGGACGCGTCCGATACGCATTCGTTTCTGGAAATAAGCGTCGTCGTACACGCCGTCGAAGAGCTCAGCGACCCATTTGTAGAGCGATCCGCGCAATCTCTCGACCTGCTCGGGGCCTTCAAACACAGCCTGAGTGCGGGGATTACCTTCGAGGCCGGTGTAAAATGCATCGACGACCCGGTCGAGCTCGGGCAACACGCAGTCCCGGGCCTCGGCAAGGAGAGCGGCGTCTTCCTCTGAGAATCCCATATAATCTTTGATTTCGTCGAACACGAGCATCTACGTCCCAAAACAAGTCTAACGAGGCTGACGAGGCTACCATCTCCAAGGTTCGTGCCAAACATGGCACAAATCGGGAAACGCTCACGAACGTTGAGGCTCTGGGACTTGAGGGCAAATCGAACGACGTGAGAAGGCGAAAAAAATGCGAACACGCGGGGGGGTGTGCGAAATGATTTCGCGTCAAAGTGTCTCTTGTTGAGCAAATTGGCAACGCTGTCATGATGTAGGCATGGTTTATCTTATCCTTTTTGTGTCTTTGTTGGTCAGCGCATGCGGAGCGGCCTCGCCGACTGACGATCCTCGACTCGTCACCAGGCCTGCCGACCGCACCACACTTTGCGACGAAGGCGATGGGACCGCATGTCGGGACATGGCACTTGAGCTGATGGAGGCACCAGCAACGAGCGCTGGTGCGGTGCGGGTATTCAATTTGCTCGACCGAGCGTGTCAGCTTGGAGATGTCGAAGGTTGTTACCACCTCGCCGTGCTCTGGGAACGTGGCATTGGCGCGCCGCCCAACGTCGAGGAGGCACGCGCCCTCTATCAAGCAATGTGCGATCGTGGGCACACTTCTTCCTGCAATAATCTGGCGTTGTTGGTGGCACGGGTCGACGGAAACCTCGAGGAGTCCAATGCCCTGCTTCAAGGTGCCTGTGAACAGGGCGACGGCACGGCATGTTTTAATGTGGGCTGGCGAGCCGAACAGTCGGGCGCGTTGGAAATCGCTGCGAGTCAGTATCGACGGGCGTGTGAGCTCTCGTTTTGGGAGGGATGTTTTTATCTGGGCTACATGAACCGATACGGCAAAGGCATGCCACTCGACGAGGCCGCAGGCGCGGAACTCTATTTGAAGTCGTGTAACGGCGGTTATGGACGAGCTTGTTCAAGCCTTGGGTCGCTTCATGAGCACGGTGCGGGCGTCGAGAAATCTGAAGCGAAGGCGTCTGAGTTTTATGAACGTGCCTGTAAGCTTGGTTTTGCCAGAGGATGCACAAATCTTGGCATTGCGGCGGAGCGCAAAGGCCGTGGGGCGGCGCTCTACGAACAGGCGTGTAAATCGAAAGATGCCAAAGGGTGCTCACGGCTCGGAGTCGCCTATTTGAAGGGCGAAGCAGGCGTCGAAAAAGACCCAACCAAAGCCTTTCTGGCTTTCAAGACCTCGTGCGAGCTTGGTTACGGTCCAGGGTGTTCAAATTTGGGCGTGATGTATGAAGATGGCCGCGGGATCGACAAAGACATCGATCGTGCCGCCGAGCTCTACGACTCGGCTTGTGCTCTCGAGGAGTTTCAAGGCTGCCATAATTTGGCAGCGATGTACGAAGACGGAATAGGCGTTCCCAAGGATATGGAAAAGGCCACCGATCTGTACATGAAGGCGTGTGAAGGCGGGATCGCGTTTAGCTGTTCGTACCTCGGTTCGATGTGGCTGAAAGACGCTGACAAGGCGCGTTTTGGCCGAGAACTGCTCAAGCGCGGTTGTGAGGAAGGTGATTCGTTTGGCTGCGATCAGCTCAAAGAAGACAACCCCACCTGAATCGTTTTTTGAATCACGACGGGCTGCGGAACGTCTGAAATGCATAACGGAGAATACCTATGCGCTTAGCTTTTTCATTTTTGACCGTATTACTAGCTCTCACGATTTCGACAGGGGCGTTTGCCAAAGACGTGATCAGCCACAAACCCTTTAACGACATCCTGAAGACCTACGTCTCGAAGGGAAAGATCGACTACGCGGGTTTGAAGGCCAACGAAGCCGACTTCAAGAAGTTTGAGGATTACGTGGATGCGGTTGCATCGGCCAAAGTCGAGGGCACCAACGACGCGAAGTTGGCGTTCTATTTGAACGCTTATAACGCCACGGTCATGAAGGCTGTGATCGAGCGCTTGCCCTTGGAAAGCGTGATGAAGGTCGACGGATTTTTCAACAAAGTGAACCACAAGATCGGCGGCAAAGAGATGACGCTCGATTTCTTGGAAAACAAAGTTGTTCGGCCGGAGTTCAAAGACGCCCGCGTTCATTTTGGCCTGGTTTGTGGCGCAAAAGGCTGCCCGCCCTTGAAGAACAAAGCGTTTACCGAGAAGAACGTCCAGAGTCAGCTCGAGAAAAACGCCAAAGCATTTATCCCATCGGCGACCAAGATTGACGGCGACAAGGTCACCACCAGCAAGCTGTTTGAATGGTTTGCCGATGACTTCAAAACCGCGGAAGGCTCTGTCGAGAAGTATTTGGCAAAATACCTTCCAAAACACAAAGAATTGCTTGAGTCCGGGAAGGCAAAAATTGGCTTCACCGAGTACAACTGGGCGCTGAACGCCAAACCCGCAAAAAAGGCCGAGACCAAGACTGAGAACAAGCCTTTCGAGAAATAAACGTGAAAGCCAGCGTTGCCGAAATCCCGGTTCTGACGTTGCTCCATGGGCGTGCGCGCCCCTTTGCACGGGGTCAGAACAGCGCGATCGAAAAATCCGAAATAGGCGGCCCGATCCGAATCGGTGAGCTTGGTCTAGAAGGTGATGAACAGGCCGATCTGCGTCATCACGGTGGCGTCGAAAAGGCCGTCCACCATTATGCCTACGATCATTATGCCGGGTGGAAAAACGATCTGAGGGGCTGCTCTGACGAGTTGCTCGCGGCTCCTGGGGCGTTTGGCGAGAATATTTCGACCTTGGGACTCACAGAGGAAGACGTGTGTGTGGGCGATATTTGGCGCGTCGGTACGGTGCTCTTGCAGGTTTCTCAGGCGCGCCAACCGTGCTGGAAATTGAGCCAGCGTTTCGGAATCGACGACATGGCCGAACGGGTGCAGACCTCGGGCCGTACAGGCTGGTATTATCGCGTGTTGGAATCTGGTTCTACCGCTGCCGGAGACCTGATGAGCCTGGTTGAACGCCCACATGCCGACTGGCCTCTCTCGCGTATCTTGCAAACGTTTTATGTGGATTTGTTGGATCGACGGACCCTTGAAGGCATTTTGGGTTTAGAGGAATTGACGGCTTCCTGGCGCACTCTTGCGCAACGCCGCTTAGAGTCAGGTCGTATTGAGGACTGGACCCCGCGTCTTAAGGGCGAATCAGGGCCCTGAATCACGGTTTTATGGGAAGGTTTGGCGCTAAATCCGCGCTTTTGTCGGGAATTGGCGCTTTTTTTGCGTCCGCGCTGATGATTTAGATCGCCAATGAACTGAGGTACCTTTGCGTAGCCAAAAATGGATGAACGACCATGACGATGCCTAAACATGCCGATGGCAAACTCTCGAACCAAGGCACGGTTGTGTCGATTCGAGGCAGCGTCGTTGATGTCAGGTTTGACCATCACCTCCCTCAAATCAATACCGTGCTGACCACGCATGACGGGAAAATTGTCATCGAGGTGCTCGCCCAGCGCGACGCAACTCACGTGCGCGGAATCGCGTTGACGCCGACTCAGGGGTTGAGCCGCGGCACGTTGATCGATGACACTGGTGGGCCACTTAAAGCACCGGTGGGACCGGGAATCCTGTCGCGGATGTTCGATGTGTTTGGCAAACCGATCGACTGCCTTCCGGCGCCCGAGGATGTCAGTTGGCGCTCCGTTCATAATTCCCCGCCGCCATTGGCACGTCGCTCCACAAAATCAGAGGTCTTCGAGACTGGCATCAAGGTCATCGATGTCCTCGTACCCTTGGAGCGCGGCGGTAAAGCAGGACTGTTTGGTGGCGCAGGCGTGGGCAAAACGGTGCTTTTGACCGAGATGATCCACAACATGATTGGCCACCACGAAGGCGTCTCTATTTTTTGCGGCATCGGGGAGCGTTGCCGGGAAGGCGAGGAGCTGTATCGGGAGATGAAAGAGGCCGGAGTGCTGCCGAATATGGTGATGGTCTTTGGGCAGATGAACGAGCCTCCTGGAAGTCGCTTTCGTGTAGGCCACGCCGCATTGACGATGGCCGAGTATTTTCGCGACGATGAACACCGCGATGTGCTGCTTTTGGTCGACAATATTTTTCGCTTTATCCAAGCCGGCTCGGAGGTCTCGGGCCTGATGGGGCAGATGCCGTCGCGATTGGGGTATCAACCCACAATGGGGACCGAACTCTCAAGCCTTGAGGAGCGAATCGCCAACACCGACAGCGGCGCCATCACCTCGATTCAGGCGGTTTATGTGCCCGCCGATGATTTCACCGATCCCGCAGCTGTACACACGTTCTCGCACCTTTCGGCGTCGATCGTGTTGTCGCGAAAACGGGCCAGCGAGGGCCTCTTTCCTGCGATCGATCCCTTGCTTTCGAATTCGAAAATGATCGCGCCCAATATCGTGGGCCATCGTCATTATTTGCTGGCCCAGGAAATTCGGCGCACTTTGGCTCAATACTCCGAGCTCAAAGACATCATCGCGATGCTCGGTTTGGAACAGCTTTCCACCGAAGATCGCAGGGTTGTTGCGCGCGCCAGGCATCTGGAGCGATTCCTCACGCAGCCGTTTTTCACCACGGAACAATTCACGGGAATGGCTGGAAAATTGGTTCCTTTGGAGGACGCGCTGAGCGGATGTGAACGTATTTTGAACGATGAGTTCAGGGATTATCCGGAGAGTGCGCTCTACATGATTGGGGCGGTTGATGAAGCTGTCGCGAAGGAATCCGCAAAGGATTCCGACAAGGGGCAATCGGCATGACCCTGATGAATCTGAAGATCTTGCTGCCCTCGAAAGTCTTCGACGAAAAGGCCGAAGTTTCGCGCATTGTGGCGGAGACCCAAAGCGGGTCGTTTGGTCTTTTGCCTCGTCGTTTGGACTGTGTGGCCGTGCTTGAGCCGGGGATTTTGGTTTACGAAACCGAGGCCGATGGCGAAATGTTTGTGGCCATCGACGAAGGTGTCCTCGTGAAGGCAGGCCCCAACGTTACGGTTTCTGTGCGTCGCGCCATCGGAGGCGTGAATCTTGAGCAATTGCGGAGCGCTGTGGATCGAGAATTTCTAACGCTCTCGGAGCACGAAGTGGTTTTGCGATCGGTTTTAGCGAAGTTGGAAGTTGGTTTCCTGCGTCGAATGGCGATTTTTCATCATGAGTGACGAACCGGAAAAAAGCCCCGAGGAGCCCTCACTGGCCGACCGCATCGGGAAGAAGGCAAGGCGTAAGATCCGAGCCCGAAGCAAAGGTCCATCGAGCGTGTGGTTTGGTCTAGGCATGATGGGATTGATCGGCTGGTCGGTTGTGGTCCCCACTCTGCTCGGGGCGGCGCTTGGAATTTGGTTGGATGAGCGCGACCCAAGTGGCCGCTCTTGGACTCTTGCCCTCTTGAGCATTGGTCTGGTGATCGGTTGCCTGAACGCCTGGCATTGGGTCAGCAAGGAAGGCGACGAGATGCACAAGGATGACGATGAATGAAGCACTGACATGGGCATTTTCCATGCTCGCCGGAGCAGGTCTAGGCGTCCTGTTTTTTGGCGGCCTCTGGTGGACCGTGCGCAAGGTCGTGTCATCGAGTCATTCGATGGTCTGGCTTTTGGCTAGCTTCGTGGTGCGCATGGCCGTGACGGTGGCCGGCTTCTATTTTGTAGGCGATGGGCATTGGCAAAGACTTCTGGCCGCGTTGCTCGGATTTGTCGTGGCTCGAATCGTCGTGACCCGAGTCACTCAAAAGATCGACAAAACCACGTTCACCGAGGCCAATCATGCGCCTTAGCCCTGACGAAATGATCTTTTGGGAGCAAGGGGTCGTTAGAATCAACGCGACGCTCGTCTTCACGTGGGCATTGATGTTGGTTCTGGTGATTGGCTCAATGCTGATCACCCGCAAGCTTTCGGTGGGTATGCATCGTTCTCGGTGGCAAAACGCCCTCGAGATCATTGTCACCACGATTGTCGGCCAGATCGAAGATGTTGGGATCAGCCCTGCTCAAAAATACATCGGGTTTCTGGGCACCCTCTTTCTGTTCATTGCGACGTCGAGTCTTTTGACGGTTGTGCCAGGCTTTGAGCCACCCACGGCGTCGCTCTCGACCACAGCGGCGCTGGCCCTGTGTGTGTTTGTGGCGGTGCCACTCTTTGGGATCGAGGATCGAGGCCTTTGGGGTTACCTGAAGTCCTACACCCAGCCGACTGTGATCATGTTGCCATTCAACATCATCGGTGAGATTTCGCGCACCTTAGCTCTGGCGGTTCGTCTCTTTGGAAACATGATGAGTGGCGGTCTAATCATCGCGATTCTATTGGCGATCACCCCATTTATGTTTCCGATCTTGATGACGGCGCTGGGCCTCCTCACAGGCATGGTGCAAGCCTATATCTTCTTCATCTTGGCAGCGGTGTACATTGCTGCCGCCATCCGAACTCGTAAAAAGGAACCCGACGTGGAAACACTCGGTTCAGAGACATAAAAGGAAAACCAATATGGAAAGCGCGGCATTTATGGAAAGCCTGACCACCATCGCGATGGTCTCCATCGTCATGAGTGGGTTGACGACGATGGTCGGAACAATGGTTCCAGCCATGGCAGAGGGGAAAGCGGTGGCGGCCGCTCTTACAGCGTTGGCTCAACAACCCGACGCCTCGCCTACCATCACACGAACGCTCTTTGTCGGCTTGGCGATGGTTGAATCGACCGCGATCTACTGTTTTGTGGTCTCGATGATTCTGATTTTCGCCAACCCGTTTTGGAATTTTGCTCTCTCCCAAGCTCAAGCAGCGGGACAGTAGGCTATGACTATCGATTGGTTTACGGTCGTTGCGCAGGCGATCAATTTTCTGGTGTTGGTGTGGTTACTTAAACGTTTCCTCTACAAACCCATCCTGAACGCGATCGATGCGCGCGAGCTGCGAATTGCCACCGAACTCGCTGATGCTGCAGCCAAGCAGAGTGACGCCGAAAAAGAGCAGGCTTTGTTTCTGCAGAAAAATACCGAATTCGATGAACACCACGACACGCTCCTAAAGCAGGCCGCCGCCGAGGCCTCTGCCGAGCGTAAACGACTGGTCGACGAGGCGCGTCAGACCGCGGACAAGCTGCGCGATGAACGAACGGAGATTTTGAACTCTGAATTTCGAACTCTTCAAAATGACATCGTTCGTCGAAGCCGTGACGAGGTCTTTGCCACCACTCAAAAAATCCTTGTTGAGCTCTCAGGAACCTCGCTTGAGGCCCGCATGGTCGAGCTCTTCGTTGGGCGTCTTCATGACCTTGATGGGGCGACCAAGAAGGACTTGAGGGTGTCGCAAAAGGCGGCCTCGCACCCGATCGTGATTCAGAGCGCTTTCGATTTGTCGTCGGGGCAGCAGGCGGCCATTTCGACTGCGCTCAACGAGACGTTCGCGGCGGAGGTGCCAGTGGAATTCGAGACCAATGTCGAGGTGATCGGAGGTGTAGAGCTGATCACGGACGGACATAAAATCGCGTGGAGTTTTTCGGAATATCTGGTCGATCTGCAGAAAAACATTTCGCAAATTCTGGGTGAAGAGAAACCAGGTTTTCGTTCAGGAAGCTCCAAATGAACCGTCCTGATTCTCTGAAAAGTGCTTTTGACCGCATGTTTGCTGCGGCGGACCAGACTCGCGACGACATCGCGCCGGAGCTGAGCCCACGCGAAGTCGGTAAGATTCTGAGTGTGTCGACGGGCGTTGCACGCGTGGGAGGACTTCCGGGCGTTGGTTTTGAGGAGCTTGTTCGCTTTGGTGGCGACGTGTTTGGCATCGCTTTTAACGTCGATGAAGACGAGGTCGGTGTGGTGTTGCTTGGTGAGCACTCGCAACTTCATGCCGGTGATGAAGTCGAGCGAACGGGCCGTGTTATGGACGTGCCTGTTGGAGTCGGTCTCTTGGGGCGTGTCATCGATCCCTTGGGTCGTCCACTGGATGGTTTGGGCCCGGTTGCATCAAGTCATCGTCTGCCTATCGAACGCCCAGCCCCGCCAATCATGGATCGCGCCCCCGTCTCTGTTCCGTTGCAGACCGGCCTAAAGGTCGTGGACGCTCTGGTGCCCATCGGGCGAGGGCAGCGAGAATTGATTTTGGGGGACCGGCAGACCGGCAAGACGGCGATCGCGATCGACACCATTATCAATCAGCGCGGGCAAAACGTCGTCTGCGTGTATTGCACCATCGGACAACGGGCGTCGGCCGTCGCCAAGGCCGTGGCCACGTTGAGAGAACACGAGGCGATGCCGTACACCGTGGTCGTGGTGACCGAAGGCAACGATCCTCCCGGCCTTGCCTACGTTGCCCCCTACGCCGCGACGAGCATCGCAGAACATTTTATGGAGTCCGGACAAGACGTTTTGATTGTCTACGATGACCTGACACAGCACGCCCGGTCTTATCGTGAGCTTTCTTTGCTGCTGCGCCGGCCACCAGGCCGCGAGGCGTTTCCAGGTGACATTTTTTTCATTCATTCACGTCTTCTGGAACGGGCCACCCATCTGAACAAAGAGCGCGGTGGCGGCTCCCTGACCGCACTTCCGGTGATCGAGACCGAAGCCCAGAATATGTCGGACTATATCCCGACCAATTTGATCTCGATCACGGACGGACAGATTTATTTGTCGCCGTCATTATTTGAGTTGGGAGTGTTGCCTGCCGTCGACGTGGGCATGTCTGTTTCACGAGTGGGCGGCAAAGCCCAACGTTCGGCCTATCGCGCTGTTACGGGCGATCTCAAGCTCGCCTACGCTCAGTTTGAAGAGCTGGAGACCTTCGCTCGGTTTGGTGCGCGGCTTGATGAGAGCACGCAGAAGAGCATCCAACATGGTCTGAGAATTCGTGCCTGCCTAAAACAATCCGAATTTTCCCCAGTGTCGGTGGGGGGGCAAATCACTGTTCTTCTGGCTTTGACAGAGGGCCTCTTTGATACGGTGCCAGTCGAGAAAATGCGCGAGGCCGAAAGTGCGGTACGGCAAGCTGCCGAAGAGATCCCCGTGAATGTAAGCGTTCGCTTCGCTAGCGCTTCCAAATTGAGCGTCGAAGACCGCAAGGTCGTTATCGACCTCGCAACACAGGCACTCAAACGTTTTCTTCCAAGTGAGTCTGCTCTGCCAGGAAAGCGCTCATGAGTGAAACGACCACCAGCCTTTTGCATAAGATCGAAAGCGCGTCGGACCTGCATGCTGTAGTGCGCACCATGAAGGCGGTGGCTGCGTCCAGCGTGGGTCAGTACGAAAATGCTGTGCGTTCACTCGACGATTACTATCACACCGTTCGACTGGGTCTGGTTGCGTGTTTTCGGGACCCGTCGGTGCGAAGCGTCGAGCCCAACCGATGGGAAAAAGGCGTGCGCGTTGCCATCGTTTTTGGCTCCGATCAGGGGTTGGTTGGTCAGTTCAACGATGTGATGGTCGATTTTGTACTGACGACTCTGGCTGATTTACCCGGCGAAAAAGTAGTGTGGGTGGTCGGCGAACGTGTGGCGTCACGGTTTGAAGACACGAGCCTTGTCGTGAGCGAACATTTTCCATTGCCCAATTCGATTCAGGCCATCTCACCGCTGATTGGCGGGATTTTGACTGAATTGGAGACTCGTCGTGAACGCAATGAAATCGCGGAGATTTATCTTTTTCATAATCGTCCGATTGGTTCGATCTACACACCGGTGAGCCAGCGTTTGCTGCCACTCGACGAGACTTGGAATCGAGATTTCTTGTCGATTCCTTGGCCAACCAATCTTCCTCCAGAAGTGATGAACGGCACCAAACCGACTCTGCTCGCCCTGATTCGTGAGTACCTTTTTGTGTCGCTCTTTCGGGCCTGCGCGGAATCATTGGCGAGCGAAAACGCGAGCCGTCTTGCGGCCATGCAGCGTGCAGAGAAAAATATTGATGGCCTGATTGAAGATATGCAACACACCTACCATCGCCTGCGAAAAGGCAAAATCGATGAAGAGCTCTTCGACCTGATTTCGGGCTTCGAATCGATCGGCGGTGGCACGAGGTAGCCTGCACATAAATTCCACATTGGGTTCAACTTCCTTCCACATTCTGCAGGCATGCTGGATTCATGGAGGTTAGCTATGAATCAAATCGAGAAAACCGTAATAGAAGTTGGCCACTTGGCGGCGCGTCTGGGCACGATCGTCGCGGTGGTGTTAACCGCTGTCTCGTTCATGGACTCCTGGGTTTACGGTGAACAGGCGGCATCTTTGCGGCCCTATTATGCTGCTGCGACAGTGGCAGCCGTGATTTGGTTCGCTGTTTTCCGCCGACCCAAATGGGGCGTCTTGAGTCTGTTGCTGGTGGCGATTGGCTTTTCAGGCGTTCAACATGGCTCCGGCATCCCGGACAATACCTACCGATATTGTTTCGATGCAGATGATGGTGGAAGTCCGTTTTGCCCTACAGGAAACGGCGAGCACCCGCTGCGAGTGTTGACGATCAACGCATATATTGGCAGCCGCGACCAGACCGGCCTGGCGCGGTTGGCGCAGGATACACGGGCGGACCTCGTGTTGGTGACCGAGCTCGACCAGCCTCTCGCAGACAGCCTACGCAAGAGCTATCCGTACGTTCAAACCACCGCGTTGACGAGTGTTTATGGGATGGGTGTGTTCTCGAAATACCCGCTGACTGATGTCGAGACTCCGATCGAAAAAGTCTTCGATTCTCCCAGAATTCATGCGGTCATTCAGGCACCCCACGGTCCAACAAATTTGATTTTGGTTCATCCGCTTCCTCCCGGTACTCAAAAAGCCATGAAGGCGCGAAATGAGCTGATCCAATTTACGGCCGCGATGATGGCGGAATCCAAACTGCCGATGATCGTCGCGGGGGACTTCAACACCACGGCATGGTCGCGACATCTTCAACCTCTGATGAAGGTCGCCAAACGTGCTGATTCGGGCGGAACCTGGCCTTCACACCTGCCGTTACGTATTCCCATCGACCACGTGTTTTTTAATGGATTTACGCCAAAAGGTGTCTTCGAATTCACCGAAGATTATGGCACCGACCACGTACCGTTTTTGACGGTCTTGCAGCGATAGCGGTTTTCGGTTTTCGGTTTTCGGTTTTCGGTTTTCGGTTTTCGGTTTTCGGTTTTCGGTTTTCGGTCGGGGATGGGTAGACGGCCGCGCACTCGTCGCAGCAGGCGACCTGCCCACCAATCGCAGAGAGCGGTCGGAGGTTTTCGCCAATGAAAATCGGCCGCGGCGCATGCAATTCACGCCCAATTCAATTCATTTACACATTGCGCCGCCTGCTTGGTTCATGGAGGTCGCTATGGAACTATGTTGCGAAGACCGCGCTAAACGTTGGAAATCTTGGGGCGCGTTTCGGCACGATCGTCTCGTTAGTGTTGACCGCGGTGTCATTCTTGGACTTCTGGGTCTTCGGCGAACAGGTGGCCTGCTTTCGGCAATACCTTGCGATTGCGACCTTAGGTTCGGTGATCTGGTTCGGCGTTTTCCGGCGTCCAAAATGGGGAGCCTTGAGCCTTCTGCTGGTGGTGGTGGGATTGGGGAGCACGTTTGATGGGTCGGCCGTTGAAGACAACACCTATCAGAATTGTTTCGACGGCAGCGGTGAATTGCCGTTGTGCTCCACTCAGAATTGGGACCATTCGCTCCGCGTATTGACCGTCAACGCCTACGTCTGGAGCGACGACCAAACTGGATTCGCCCAATTGGCGCTCAATACCCATGCCGACTTGGTCTTGGTCACCGAGCTTGCCCAACCTCTCGCCGATGCCTTGCGAAAAGACTATCCCTACGTTCAAACGACGAAATTGACGGATGCTTTCGGGATGGGCGTATTCTCGAAATACCCGCTCACCGATGTGAATATTCAGATCGAAAAGGTCTTCAACACACCTAGAATTCATGCGGTGGTCCAGACTCCAGACGGCCCAACGAATTTGATTTTGGTTCACCCGTTGCCCCCTTATAGCCAAGAGGTAATGAAGGTTCGTAACGACCTGATTGAGTATACGTCGTCGTTAATGGCCGACTCTAATCTACCCATGATCGTGGCTGGTGACTTCAATACCGTTGCCTGGTCGCGACATTTGCAACCTCTGATAAAGGTCGCCAAACACGCGGATTCGGGCGGAACTTGGCCTTCACACCTGCCGTTACGCATCTCTATCGACCACGTGTTTTTTAATGGATTCACACCGAAGGGCGTCTTCGAATTTACCGGAGATTATGGAAGTGACCATGTACCGTTTTTGACCATCTTGCAGCGATAGCGGACCGGTTTACGGCTCACGCGACCGCAGCCACTCGCATGTTGATCGGCCACACCACGCGTTGCTTTCCGGGGCCCCATGCATCGCGCAAGTCATGCTCGATGACACAGACGGGGTCCATCAGCGTTCGAGCGGCATGGCGCTGCGTGGCAGACCACGACCGTAAATAGTTCAGGAATTGTTCGACCGGCCAATCCAGGGCGATTTCGAATTTTGGTCGGTCGGTGATTTCGTCAAAAGGCAGATCAATGCTGGCGTAACCGGATTCGACAAGGTCGCGTTCTGGAGCCCAGTCTGACGCCAAAATATCGCTGTAGAGGATGTCGATAATGGCGTCGATTTCGGGGGAGATGTGTGAATTGCCATAGCTCAGCAAAACGACCAAACCGCCAGGAATCAGCACTCGCTTACACTCTTCAAAAAACTTCGGAAGGTCGAACCAGTGGGCCGCCTGCGCTGCGACGACGATCGCCGCCGAGTGGTCTTTGACCGGCAGATCTTCGGCGGGTGCCACGCCATAAGAAATGCGTTCATGGGTCCTGGCTTCCTTGACCTGTTCAGCAGAGGCATCAAAGGCGACGACTTTCTTGAAGTGGTCGGCCAGCAAAATGGCGGCTTGGCCATTGCCCGTGCCGACATCGACGGCCAGGCCATCGCTTGGGGCCAGCTCGGCGAGCCATGCAAAAAGCGCGGGTGGATAGGTCGGCCGAGCTTTGGCGTAAAGATGGGCATGTCCCGAGAAATGGTCGTTCCACATCTTCATGATCGTTCCTCAGGCATTGGGTACGCGCGCACAGCGCCAGGCGGACCAAGCGGCTATTCGGCAATCCCGCGTGCCTCAAGGATAAGACGCGTCTTCAACTCGTAGAGTTTCAAGTCAAAACCAACCGGGTATTCGTGCGGGTTCACAAAACGTCGAATGCCAGGATGAAGCCGTGACAGTTCACGAATCGTTCGGTCCCTCGAGTCGTGAATCGACGGTATCTCGTACACGCTTTTCCCGTCGCGAAAGATAGGCACCAAGAGCGCTTCAAACGTGGCCGAGGTCGGCATGAGCTTGCGCCGAGTCATGTCGGTCGGGTCGACGATCACGTGTGGCTTAGACACGCCTGTGAGCTCGTCGTAGAGCAAATCGCCGATATAGTGGGTGCCGTCAAAGAAGCGCAGCACCTGATGAATCCCGGGCGTCGTGCTTTTTGAGGTCTGCTCCGAGAGCTTGAGTCGGTGATCCCAATGCCCGCCGTCGTTGATGGCGCCGAGCTTGTAGACGCCGCCAAGTGCGGGCTGGTCAAAGGCTGTTGCAAGCTTGGTCCCGACGCCCCAGATCGAGATTTTAGCGCCCTGGTCCTTGAGCGAGCCAATGATGTGTTCATCCAGATTATTGCTGGCGACGATTTCAGCGTCGTGAAGTCCGGCTTCGTCGAGCATCTTTCGGGCTTCGATCGACAGATATGCAAGGTCTCCACTGTCCAGGCGAATGCCTAATAGTTTCTCGCCGCGCGCCTTCATTTCGAGGCCGACGGTGATGGCGTTCCGTACGCCCTGAAACGTGTCGTAGGTATCGACAAGCAAGATCGTGTTGCCGGGCATGGCCTTGGCGAATGCCCGGAAGGCCTCGAGCTCGGAATCGAACGCCATGACCCAGGAATGGGCGTGAGTTCCGCGAACTGGGATGTCGTATTTTTTGCCCGCCATCACGTTCGAGGTCGCGGCAGCGCCTCCAACATAAGCCGCACGGCTGGCCGAGATCCCGCCATCCACGCCTTGAGCGCGGCGCAAACCGAACTCAAGGATGGGCTGCCCCTCGGCGGCCTGACTGACGCGCGCCGATTTGGTCGCGATCAAGGTCTGAAAGTTGAGGATATTCAGCAGGGCCGTCTCAAGCAGTTGGCACTGCAGGATTGGCCCCTTCACACGCAGCAGCGGCTCGTTGGCAAAAACCGGCGTGCCTTCCTCGACGGCGTCGATATCACACGAGAATTCCAAGGCCCCAAGGTAGGTCAGGAAATCGTCATGAAACAACGACTTCCCATCGATCCCTTTGAGGGTGCGAAGGTAAGTGATGTCGCTTTCGTCGAACGAGAAGCTCTCCAGAAATTCGATGACGGGCCCAAGCCCTGCGGCGATCGTGTACCCGCTACCAAAGGGCGGTTTGCGAAAATACAGGTGAAAACACGCCTCTTGTTCATGCATCCCCATGGCAAAATAGCCATCGGCCATGGTGAGTTGATAGAGGTCGGTCAGCAGGGCTTGAGACGTCATGAGAATTCCAGGTTGGGCTTGAACTGAACTATGCGAGTCCTTCAGCGATTCGTTTGATGCCTTCGACGATCAACTCGTCGCTGGTGGCATAAGACAGCCGCATATACCCCGGGGCGCCAAACGCGGTGCCCGGGACCACGGCGACTTTAGCGTTTTCGAGCAAGTAGTCTGCGAGCGCCAGGTCGTCAGCAAATCGTTTGCCTTCGCCGCAGAACGACGAAACGTCGGGGAACACGTAAAATGCGCCGCCAGGTGTGGGGCAGGTGATGCCTTCGATGGCGTTGAGCGCGTTGACGATCAGTTCGCGTCGTCGTTTGAACACGATCACCATTTCTTCGATCACGGAATCGTCGAGATCAAGAGCAGCCAGCGCGCCGTATTGGGCAAATGACGTGGCGTTCGAGGTCGATTGGCTCTGCAATTTGCCCATCGCCTTGATGACTTTCACAGGACCGATCGCAAAACCAAGACGCCAGCCGGTCATCGCAAAGGTCTTGCTGAAACCGTTGAAGGTGATCGTGCGGTCTTCAAGGTCTGGGTTCACGGCAACGAAGTCCGCAGCGATGGGTTCGTCGAAGGTCAAGCGGTCGTACATTGCGTCAAAAAACACGACGACGTCGGGTCGGTCTGCGACCACGCGGCCGATGGCGTAAAGCTCTTCGGCAGAATAGACCGCGCCTGTTGGGTTGGACGGCGAACAAAGAATCAATCCCTTAACGGCTGGGTCAGCCAGTGCTTGCTCAAGCTGCGAGGGAGTGACCTTGAATCCGCTATCCGCGCCGGCCAGGATACTGACGGGTTCGGCGTCGGCAAGCAGGACCTGTGCTGGATAACTCACCCAATAAGGAGCTGGAATCACGACTTTGTCGCCGGCCTCAAACAAAACCATCGTGGCGTTGAAAAGCGCGTGTTTGCCACCTGTGCTGACGATGACTTGGTCTGCCGTCACAGTTCGCCCACGACGTTTGTAGTCAGCGGCGATCGCTTCTTTGAGCGCCGGAAGTCCATCCGACGCAATGTATTTTGTGCGACCCGCATCGAGCGCGGCTTTAGCGGCCGTGCGTGGAGGCTCTGGTGTGTTGAAGTCTGGCTCACCTGCTCCAAAAGAAATCACGTCGACGCCGGCGGCCTTCATGGCTTTGGCTTTCGAGTCGATCGCAAGTGTTGGGGAAGGTTGGACACGACCAATGCGGCGGGCGAGTTTCATGGGGTCAATCCTGAGTGTCGAGGTATTTCTGGTGTAGGGCATCAACGACGTGGTCGGGGACCATGCCGCGTACATCGCCGCCAAAGCGGGCGACTTCTTTGATAAGGCTTGAGCTGACGTAGAAATGGGCTTCTTCCGTCATCATGAACACAGTCTCGATGTCTGGCGCGAGACGACGATTCATGTTCGCGAGCTGGAGTTCGTATTCGAAATCACTCACGGCGCGCAGGCCGCGGAGGATCACGTTACAGCCCTTGGCGCGGGCGTAATCGACCAAGAGCATGCTAGCAAACGTGTCGATTTCGACATTATGGTTGGGAAATGCCTGCTCGATGAATGAGACACGTTCCTCAACGGTGAACATCGTCGAGCTTTTTCGCACGTTATGGGCGACAGCGACGATGACTTTGTCGAACATGTTCAAGCCACGAGCGATGATGCTGGTGTGGCCGTTGGTCAGCGGGTCGAAGCTTCCGGGATATATGGCAACGCGGGAGATAGACATAGGAGCTCCGTTAGACGTTGCCAAGGATGTAGCACAGTCGAAAGCGTCGTGCGACAATGTTGCAGATCAGACCGAATACTGCGGCGTAAGGCGAGTATGCAAGACCTAGTGATTCTTGGAGCAGGTGGGCATGGGAAAGTGACCGCCGACCTTGCTCGTGCGTGTGGATTTCAGCCGCGTGCCTTCGTGGATATCGCCCGAGTCGGTGAGGTCGCAGAACCCGGCGGCACCAAGATCGACATGGACCAGGTCGCATTTATGGCGGCCGTGTTGCGTGGCGAAACGCCCTTTGGACCCAACGCCACGGTGGCTATCGGCAATAATGCCGCGCGTCTCAACTTGTTTTTCGAACTGAAGCGCCACATGAACCTGCCGACCTTGGTTCATCCGACCGCGTGGGTGAGCTCGTCGGCTGAAATCGGTCTTGGAACCCATATCTGCCCCATGGTCGTGATTCACCCTGCATCTTGGGTCGGTCAGGCCACCATTTTAAATACCCGCTGCATCGTTGAACACGACTGCGTGGTTGGCGACGGCGTCCATATCAGCCCAGGTGCTGTGTTATGCGGAGGCGTGCACGTGGGTGATGGGGCGTGGGTTGGCGCAGGTGCGGTCGTGATTCCGGGGATTCGCATCGGCGAAAACGCCATTGTGGGTGCGGGCGCGGTGGTGATTCGGGATGTGCCGGCTGGGGCGAAGATGGTGGGCAATCCGGCACGGATCCTCGGCTAGCGTTCTCGCCTCTACTTCTCGTGCGATAGTATTTGTCTTGGCTGTTTGAACACTGTCATTTCGGTCTGGGACCTGTTGAATGAAGTTCAGGTTTTAAGCGGCCAACCACGAAGTTGCGGGGGTCGGAACCCACTGCAATTAGCTGGAATAAGTCAGCATGGTTCGTAATCCAGATCGCTTCGGCTGTGAGCGGTGCCATCATCACCACCTTGTCAATGTTTGCTTTTGCCAAGTTCTCAAGCCAGTTGCTCTCGGATAGTTCTTGCGGCGTTCGATCACTATACAAAGTAGTTTGTTCTATTGCGGGATCGACGTAGACGAGCCGGTTTTGAAGCCTTGAACCGAAAAGCGGGTAGACGAACCAATTATGTCCTTTTCCATCCCATCCTGCAGCGACCGCAATTTTCTGGCCTTCTGCGTGATCCGTTGCCTCCCAAATTGCAGCCGATCTCATGCTGAGGGCGTGAACTCCCGTGACAGGAATATTGGTAAAACTTAGTCCGGCTTCAGCATCGCGATAGACGTCGTAGCGGAAAATCGAACGAATCGGTTCCGCCGCAAACGCGGTCCAAACACACCAGCAGACAACTGCGAGGCCTATCATCTCAAACCGGTATTCGACTCGAAACTTGGCAACGACTGCAGTTATGATAATCGCAGGCGCAAGTGTGACGACACCTACCAAAAGCATCGGATATTCCGCTGGGCCGATGTTTATGGGCAGCAGATAAATTGTGTTTAGAAGCAATGCAGCTATGCCCAAAAGGTAGCCAGCACGCCCAATTACTCCTCCAGCCACACAGAATAAGACGACCCCGATGGACACATACCTAGCACCATTCCATCCGGTTCCTGTCATGCTCAGTGCCAGTCCTACGATTCCAGTTCCACCCATCACAACCAGCGGGACGATGATTCGAGAGTCCGTGCGACGAATATGTTTGATTGCGAGGAGGCCCAGTAAAATAGCGGGCCCAAAACCTAGGCCGAAGTTTCGGTGTTGTAAGAACGATGCGTAGCCGCCAACAAATAAGCCTTTGAAGTAGACTAAGGGTGTGAAAACCGCCGGTGCGGCGTTTAAGCGGGCCAATTCAGTGCTGTGTGGAAGGTCAAAGTAGTTGAATGGATAGATGGGACTTCCGGTATTTTGTGCAAGCCAAAGGCTTTGTGGAAGCATAATGGCCGTCCCCAAAATGATGCCTAACCCAATCGTGAAGCCGACGGACTTGTGTTTCCACGCGGTGAACAGAATCGCCAAGAGAAGAGTTCCGCCGAATAAGCCGGCTGTTGGTTTGACGGCAACTGAGAGAACGATGGCTACAAGGCTTAAAGCAAGTAATTGACGCTCTGGTGTTGTGTAACCCCTCAACAGAAGAGAGACGGCAAGCACTTGAAGCAGGAGGACGAAGTTATCCACGTAGGCTGTGTAGATGTGTCCTGTAATGGCCGGAAAGGTGGCGGCCGCAAGTGCCAAAATCCACGATATGCGACTGTCCGCATCGAGTTGGCGCGCGATGGAGAATGCTCCTAACACTATTCCAGACCAGATGGTGACGCCGATGACCGACACCATTAAGTCAGATTGACTGAATAACATGCCTAGGGTCTGGGGGGCCTCGCCCATAAGTGGAAACCACCGATAGTATTCCCAAGCCCCTGGAGCCTCATAGATGATGTTTACGTTACCGCTCTGGCACCAAAAAGCAGCACGGACCAAGTGATACGTGAGATCGTCCCATGCCATTGGCGGTACAAGGCTATTTCGGAAGAAATGAAAGCCAGTTAGGCCAAAAACCGGGAGTAGGAAACGTGGTGGTGATAGAGCTTGAATATCCTGCTTGAACTGTTCGAAACACGCGTTGCGATGCACCCCGTCTCGGCCCAATATCAGCATTGGTGCTGCGCATAGCATCAGCGCGACGAAGACGACCGGCGCGAAAAAAATGCCGAGAAGTAACGTGGTTTGGAAAACGAAGCATGCACAGAGCGCGACAACCGTCAGGCAGGCTGCCCATCGGACGCTCGCATGACCCACGTCCGAGCGATAGACCCACAGGTAGCCGCCCGTGAAGAGACTGCTCATTGCGACTAGAAACCCAAGCAACCCAACGAACAACATTATTGGCCAACCAATGAAGCCGCAGCCTCGTTCACCGCCTCAATAACTCGGTCGCGTTCGTTGTCACTGAGTTCGGCACTCGAAGGCAGGCTGATGATTTCTCGAACCACTTGTTCGGAGACGGGCAAGTGGAAAGGGCCATAAGACAGGAGCGGCGCCTGAAGATGCGTGGGTATGGGATAGTGGATTTTGACGTCGATACCGGCCTCGGAAAGCCGCGCCATCAACTCATTCCGTCTGGGGTGACGGATCACGAATGGACAGCTCACCCCCTTGATCTTTGGGTTGGTCGGAGGCAGGCGTACGTTTCGAAGTTCACTCCGGTAAATGCCTTCGTGGTGTTGCCTACGTTCGATGTAGTCCGAAACGTATGGGAGTTTCTTGAGCAGTATTGCAGCATGGAGGGTGTCCAAACGAGCATTACCTGAGATTGAGTCTATGTGGTCTCGATCACGATGTCCCAACGAGCGCTGCTTTCTCAAGTTGTTCGCGATTTCATCGTCGTTGGTCGTAACGAACCCAGCATCGCCGAGCGCCGCGAGGACTTTCAGGGGATGCATCGAGAAACATCCAGTGTTCCGACTTCCAAGCAACTCGCCATTGAATTTGGCACCGAAGGCTTGAGCAACATCTTCAATCAGAGTCAGCTGGTGCCGCTTACAAATCTCTTGAATCCTGTCGAGGTCGCACGAGTAACCGTTTAGATGAACCGCGATGACCGCACGTGTTTTGCTCGAAATCGCTTGTTCAATTGCGTCGGGGGAAATCACCATGGAGTCTTCATCGACGTCGACCAAGACAGGTTTTGCGCCGACCATAATGACGGCCGTCACCGACGCGAAATAGGTGTGAGAAACGGTAATAACCTCGTCACCAGGACCGATGCCATGCGCCCTCATCGCAAGCATAAGCGCGTCAGTCCCCGAATTCACGCCGACAACGTGTTCCACACCCAGATACGCGCCAACTTGTTTTTCGAATTCAGCAACCTCGGGACCGTTGATGTAGCTGCCGTGACGCACCACGCCACGAACAGCCTCAACAATCTCGTCCTCAATCGCGGTGTTTTGCGCTTCGAGGCGTACATATGGAATCTTCGTCATAGAGCCTCTTGGTTGGCGCCTCGACCAAATGTGAATTTCAGGGCTTGGAGCAGTCCGTCGAGAGAGGTCGGCTGGTTTCCCATGCGCTGGATGTGGTGTGCGGCAAGAACACTTGCCAAAAACAGAGCGACGGGTTGGGTGGACCCCGTGGAGGTACATGCGGAAAACACCGCAAAGAAAACGTCGCCGGCTCCAACAACATCAAGGGGGTTTCTAGAAAGCGCGGGCAGGTACTCAGCTTTTAAGTTTGAGGCGCCTTCGATAGGGGACATCAGCAACGCTCCTTTGCTGCCCATGGTGATGACAATCGAGGAAGTATTGGTGGCCTTCAAATATCGACTCGCAAGGTTCGAGAGACCGCTTTCGTAGTCACCGAAAGCGAACCGTAGTTCGTCTTCGGTAGGGGCTGCCAATGTTGCGTTTTTCAGCTTCAGCAGATGAGATGCGCCCCCACTGCTAATATCCACCGAATATGCAGCTCCCTCGCCGCCGAGTTCGCTCAGCGTCTCCATCAGTGAGCTGGTAAACAAACCATATCCAAAGTCTGTTACAAAACAGTGTTTTTGTGCTGGCCAATCCTCACGAATCTTGTTGATAACATCACGCGAACCAATCGACGATAGAGGTGTCGGGGACCCTGCGTTGACCTTGAAAACCTTTTGGTTTTCAACTAGATACCTCGTTTTTACGAAGACCGGGCGAGGGTCTGCCCTAACCACACTGAGTTGAAATCCAAGCTCATTGCAAAGCGACTCGAAACGGGGACCATTTGTGGCGTCGTCGAACACCGTTAGGAAAGTGGAATCGCTTCCAAGGGCTGCGAGTTGTGCTGCGATGAGTGCACCACCACCGGGATACTCCACTACCTCGGTGGGAGTGACTGACAAAACTGGATGTTCGGATGCCAGTGATGCATCCTCGCACCGAACATACTGATCGATAATGGCATCACCAAAGACCAGGAACGGAACACCACGAAGCCGGGAGAGAGCCGCTTGACACACGTCAAAGGTGATCCCATGAGTTTTGCAGAAGAAACGACGCTTCTCCTCAAGCAATTCTTCGTCATGTCTTAGGAAGTTCAATAAACGCGTGGAGGAAAACACCACGTCGCCGGAGGAAAAAACAACGCGCCCGGCATGACTTTCTACCAACGATTGTTCTTTTAGAAATCGGACGTCCTGATTTGTCTCGTACTCCTTACCCTTGACATAGATGTCGGGTCGGATGGCGTCCAGAACTTCCAGCGCAGTTGCATGTGGATCAATGACAACGTGATCCACAAACTCGAACACCGCTAAGTTTTCGGCGCGTAACTCCTCATTTATGAAGGGACGGTCGTAGCCTTTCGACACGAATGCATCGCCGGTGATACTCACCACCAGAATATCGCCTTGCGCTTTGGCGAACCTTAAATAACGGACATGACCAGGATGAACGATGTCGAAACAACCATGACATTGCACCACGCGTTGTCTTGCAGCGGCATATTCGTCTCGCGTCGCTTTGAGATCATCCCAGTCGAGAATCTTTTTGTGTTTCATCTGTTCCATGACTTCCAAACCGAAGGCTCACTCAAGAGAAGCTTGACGTTCCGGTATCGATCGTTGGTCCAGTCAGGAACGAGGCCCTGATTCCAAGCTTCCTTCAAACCCATTATCGCATCATCGACCGTGCGAGTGGGACGCCATTTTAGGACCTCCAGAGCTTTTGCTCCAGATAGGTGATAACTGCGCAGATCGTCAGTCGGACTGACCTCGATATGAGTGTCTGCAATATTTGCCTGAACGCGCCGCGCGAGTCCCATGACCGAAGCGTTTTCGAACGTTACGTTGAAAGCTTCGCCGTTAATGAGCTTCGGATCGGCGTGCAGCAAATGGACGTAAAAGTCCACGAGGTCATCAATGTGAATATTGGGCCGCATTTGAGAACCGCCAAAAACGCGAATGGTCCCAGTCTCGATCGCGTGAGACGTCAAAATGTTCACGGTGAGGTCAAGGCGAAGCCTGGGGGACCAGCCACAAACGGTTGCAGCGCGAACCGACACGCCACAAAACGAATCATCACATAACTCGTTGAGGATCAATTCCCCATCACGTTTGTACTCAGCGTACAAAGTCATAGGTTCAAGTGTGAGCATTTCCGTGACGTCTTGTTCCTCTTTGATTCCGTAAACGGACGCCGAGGACGCATAAAGAAATCGCGAGACGTTTGCGTTCTTGCTTTCGACCATCACGGCTCGGGTACCGTGTAGGTTGACGTCGGTGGTGAGGTCCGCATCAACATCGGAACTGGGGTCATTGGACATCGCCGCAAGGTGGATCACAGCAAAAGGTCGATATTCTGCCAAGACACTACGGAGCAATTCAGTATTTCTAATGTCGCCCTCTACCAAGCGAACATTGTCTGGGAAATCAGTCGGTCGGTCGAAAAAAAATCGATCGTACACAACGACAAAATATCCCGCGGCAGCCAATTTGTGGGAAAGTTTGGTTCCAATATAGCCGGCGCCGCCGGTGATCAAAATTGTCTTTTCTTCCATGAAAAGTTCGAGCTCTTGTTGGGTTGTACTGAGTTGGTTATCGTAGTCTAGCTTACCTTTGTTAGCATTGGCTGTCATGAGGATTTGAATTGTGATTGATGCAGTCGTGTTCGACATGGACGGCGTGTTGATCGACTCCGAGTTGATCCATCTGAACGCGTACCGCCGAGCACTTGGGTCGGCCGGCACAGATTTCACCCTAAATTGGTTTAGAGTAAACGCACCGGGGATCGCCAGGCATGAGGTTCTGCAAAAATTCTCACGCGATACGGGGCAAGTCTTCGACATTGAGGTTGTTGCGCAGCAAAAGGCCAACGAGGTCGATTCAATTCTGCGCAACACTAAGCCCGAGGTCAGCGAGGACCTACTTCAAGCCCTGACAAGTTTGAGCGCGCGATTTCCGCTTGCAGTTGCGACTTCCAGCACGTCGGCGATTGATTTTCTTAAGTGGTCAAAACTGCTTGGGTACTTCAACTCGATTGTGACATCAGATGACGTGGCTCGTGGAAAGCCGGCTCCGGACATCTTTTTGGAAGCGGCCAGGCAATTGAAGGTATCGCCCAAGTCTTGTGTGGTGATTGAAGACTCCGCCGCCGGAGTTCAAGCAGCTAGGGCTGCGGGGATGACTGTGATCGGTTACTCCATTGGTGGCGAGTCTATGGAGCTTCATGAAGCAAATGCTATTTGTACACACATTGCCCAATTGCCTGACCTGTTGAGTACGTTTTGAATCGTCGAATTGCCTTCGCAATTATTGGGTTGGTGTTATCAGCAGTGTTGTTGTGGTTCATGTTGAGTTCTATTCCCTTCGATGAACTTCGCGCGTCCATTGTCTCTGTCACGGTTCCCATTCTTCTGCTCTCGTTGGTGAGTCGACTCTTCGGTTTTGTCTTCATGGCAGGTCGCACAAGAGTGTTAATGGAAGCGGACATCAGTTTCCCAGATCTTTTGCGAGGCCAGCTTGCTGGTTTTGCCGGAAATAATCTGCTTCCGTTGCGTCTCGGGGAGTTCGTGCGAGTCGCCTATTTGGCGCGACGCTCCGACGTGCCCCAGGCAAGTTGGCTTGCTGTTGCTGGCTTGGAACGCCTTTTCGATATGATGACGTTGATGGCGATGTTCCTCATCGTCGCTCCATTGGCGTTGGGGGATTTTCCCAAGCAGGCATCATTTTTCGTTTTAGGAATTGGCGTTTTGACGGTCACGTTCACGACTTTGATTGTGGCTCGATACCCTGCCCGAATTCTGCAACTGGCACGTATCCTCTTAAAACCGTTCGGTGCTCGATTGGGCAACTCATTGCTGAGTCGATCAAGCCAGTTCATCGATGGATTGGCGGGCCTTCGCTCTTGGCGCAGCGTCGCCGCTGCAACACTGTTTTCCTTAGCGTATTGGGGAATGTCTGTGATTTCGGTTCAAATCTGGATTGCAGCGTTCGGCTTGTCACTTCCATGGTACGCGCCGATCTTCGTCATCGGAATGCTCGCGTTCGGCACGGCCCTTCCATCAGCCCCGGGTTTTGTTGGAACGTGGCATTATCTTTGCCAATCAGCATTGGTGATTTTGGCCGTTCCGAAGGCGACCGCCGTGGCGTTCTCGTTGGTTGGACACTTCATGACGATGGTGCCTTTCACGTTGGTCGCCGTCATTATTCTGGGGACGACCATGTTCCGCGAACAATTTCGACAAGCCACTAATCTTTGACGGTCTTGTCGCGTATCACGTGATCCCGATAAACGGACACGCTTTGGTATCCGCGATACACGTCAACGAGTGCCTGAATGATGGATTTGGGTCGGATGGCTTTCGAGCTACCGGATGACCTACCACGTGCTCTGAATGGAACCTCTCCAATCCTAAGGCTAGGGTTTCTTAGCAGTGCTTTCCCCAAGAGTTCCGCGTTGAAGGCGTGACCGCTCGAAACCACATCAATGTCCTTGAACACTGATGCGCGATAAAGCTTCATGCCGTTCAAATACGTGTATGTATAGCCATAGAGGGCGTTGACTGTCTGAGTGAAGGATTGGGAGGCGATCCGTCTGTGAAACGGGCGGATAACACTGTTCTGAAGGTAGCCAAGGACGAGGTCGTGCTCACCCCTTATCGCGAGATGAGCTCGAATGGAGTCAAAAATGAGTTCGCCATCTCCAGGGAAAACCGTAAGCCAACGATCGTCTGGAAAGTCGTTGTAAACATTAAGAATAGTACGGCCCACACCAAGGTTTCGCGGGCTCGCTTTCATGGTTATGTTCGGAGCCTCGTCACATAATTCTTCCATGATTGCAGCTGTGTCGTCGGTCGAACCATCATCGAGCAACAAAATTTCCACATTCAAATCAAGATGCGGGGCTATACGTTGGATTTCTTCAACTGTGCTCCGAAGGTTGCCGCTCTCGTTATAGCAGGGAACCAAAACGGTTAGAGTTTCATTCATTCGGCCACCGCCTCAGCAATGATGTTTCTATAGTTTCGGATTTCCTGTGCACTCAGTTTCTCCATGCCCCATGTGCTGAACAAAACGTCAAGCGACACCAGGTCAACACCACAGGGATCTTTGTGCAGCAGCGCGGAGTCATATAATCCAAGCCCTATGGAAGGGTTAGGTGTTGCCACGTCCTTTAGCCAGGCGCTTCGGTCCTCATTCACGTCCCATGCTGTCTCGAAGTCGACAATTACGGCACATTCCTGAACATGATCCCACAGCAGGTGTTCGTCATGAAGTTCGTTATGCACAACGCCATGAGATGCCAAATGGGTTACAGCCTCCAGGCATGATGCTCGAATGATATCCTTTGAAACTCGGCGAATAGCCTGAGGTATTGGCTCGACCGACCGTGCTTCTAGCTTGAGACAATGGTCCTGAACCGCCAAAAGTTTAGGGACAAATCGTCCTCCAACCTTTTCGAGACTTTTGGCCTCTCGTTCTGCGAGCGATGGCCCCTGCAGGACGTTTTTCCAAACAACACCATCGGATGTTTGCAGGACTTCCATGAGTACGGAGTTCTTGTGTTGCTTGCGCAGAACCCACTCGATCCCAACCGCACCGCCGATTGACACAATCGCCCGTCCAGCTCCGTCCTCGTCAGGTCTCAGGCCACTAAGGTACTTGCCCATGCCAACAGGGCGACATTTCGACTCATCAATACCGCAGCACGCAAGCATCGAGATCAGACGAGAGTAACTGTTTGTGAGGAAAACCTCATCTCGGTCGGTCCATTGAGAGTATTCGTCTTGGGTCAAACTACCTTGCTCGATAACAAGTACGTCACACTTGCTCGCTAACTCCCCGATGATGGCCTTTGTCTCTTCAATTCCCACATCGCGAACAAGGTGATGATGAACACTCATCAGAATGCAGACATCAATTTTGGGTCCCGCCGTGAGTTCTTCGACAAGCGTTTTTGAGATCGAGCCTTGTCGAAAAGTCAGATTGGGCAGTTCATAGGCGCCGACGAGGGCATTGCAGGTGTCGATGTTCCCTTGGAAATGGTCGATACCCAATCCATCAGAAATTGTTTCATGAAGAGAAAGTAGGAAGAAACCGTTGGCACAGCCGAGGTCGAGAACCCGTTTGTGTTGAAAGTCCACCTGTCGTTGAATGAGCTCCAAGCGCTGTTGACTTGAGTCACGTTCTGCCGGCGTATCTGGGAAGCCAGGCAACGGGATGGGTTGATATAATAATCCAACAGTGGGCGGCATGCCGCGTGGACGGTCCCTCGCTTGGGCTTCCTGCACTATGCGTATGAGGTCGTCGATTTCACAGGCTGTCGGTATTCTCATCTATGGTCTTCTTCAATGGTTGTCGTGTAGGATCGGCAAGCATGCATCGTTGAATATCTCAGAGCCTATTGATGTCGACAATCCTGATCTCAAGTATGGGGAGCACAGCCGCTCAAAATCTGGCAAGAGTCCTAGGGGATTCTGGGTGGAGGACGATCGGCGCCGATATGGAAGCGTCACATGGCGGCCTCGGATTATGTGATTTGGATGTACGACTTCCACGTGGAGATGACCCTGTGTATTCCACCAGGGTGTTCGAATTTCTTGATGACCAGCGAGTTGACATTTTTCTCCCCGTCATGGAGCCGGAATTACTAGCTATGTGTGGCTTCGCGTCCGACAAGATTTTGGTGTCCAACGAACCCACAATCTTGATGGCGCGCTCGAAAAGGCGTCAGAATCTTGCATTTCGAGACGCTGGATTGGTTCCGATGGCCGAAGTTGAAGCTCATTGGGCGGGGAAGGAGTTGTTTGCCCGGCCAGATTTCGGTACGGGCAGCCGTGGTGCGGTCCGAATCGGTTCAGAGCCGGAACTGAACCACTACAGAAAAGCTCACTCAGACGCGGTTTACTGCGAATACCTCGCAGGAACAGAACTGAGTTTTGACGGGTTCGCCGATCAAAATGGGATCTTACGTGGTCTTGTCACTCGGAGACGAGTGGAGGTGCGCAATGGACTCGCCGTCAAATCCGAGATTGTGCAAACTCCAACAGACATATCCCGACGCATCGCGAAGTTCGTAGCGCACAACGAAGTGAGGGGGTTCTTTAATCTTCAGGCCATTCAGGTCGAGAACGATTTTTTCTTTCACGACTTCAACCCCCGACTGGGCGGAGCGATGTACTTGTCTTTTGTCGGAGGGTTGCCAGCCGATACCTTACTCAAGGCGTGGATAAAAGGTGGGCCGTGGCCTACATGCCAACCGAAAGTCGGAACTAAACTGTTTCGACGGTACGAGAATGTGATTCAGGAGCCCCTATCGTAGTCACCGTTTTCGATCTCGACGACACGCTATATCCGGAGCTCGAGTATGCGCGCAGTGGGTTGAGGGCCGCAGCAAAATACCTATGTTCCCATTTGAAGACGACGGTGGATGTTCAACAAGTCATGCTGGATGTCTTGGACGAGGGGGTTCGTCATCGCATATTCGACGTCAGCTTGGAACGACTCGGGATTGAGTTTCCTATTGCACGTCTGGTGGAGGTGTATCGGTCTCATCAACCAGACATTCATCTGTCTGCAACAGCGCACGAAGCGCTGACTAAAGCTCGGAGTTTGGGGGAAGTTGGTGTGATTACTGATGGACCTTCCAAAGTGCAATGGGCGAAGATTCGAGCGCTTCAACTTGAAAGCTATGTCAATCACGTTGTGGTTAATGACGATTATGGCGCAGAAACATGGAAACCCAGCGAAGCAGGTTTTCTTCGAGTCATGGCGGCGATGGATGCCCAGAAATTTTGCTATATCGGCGACAATCCTGAGAAAGACTTTGAGGCGCCAACTCGCCTTGGTTGGACTACGATCCGCACTACCGTTGATAACCCCATGTATCAAAGAAAAGTCGTGGTTGATGCGCAATTTGTCGTGAGTGACTTGTCGGGAATTTGGGAGGTTTGGCCTTGAAATGCAATTTCGATTTTGACTTAGCGGCAAGGACCTGAGGTGATGAGACCATGTTCAAGATGATCGGCCATCTATTTAGTCGTATGAAAGAGACTATCAGAATTGAAGTACATCGTGAGTTGAGCGCATTTTTACTCAACATCCGCTCACAACGAGATGGATGCGCCGCGGTCTTCACATCCTTGTTTCTTGTTCAAATGTCGTTTATCGGATTTCTAGCTGTGAGTTCCAGTGGTCAAGAGCTTGCTAGAGATCGTTTCCAGCTGAATCTCGATTGGCGAGAATGGGCCGTCATTCAGGTTACTCCTGCGATGTATAATTTCGAAAATAAGATAGTTTACATCGACCCGACGACGGAAAAGCCTATTCATGGATTTTGGGTTAACCATCATACCGCTCGGGGGGTCTACGAAGTTCGTAGGAGGTCGCCACTCGCGAAACGAAATGGATGTGTTCAAGTCCTGTTATCCAGCCGCTACAGAGGACGTGAACTTGTTACTCTGCACAAATTGTGTAGGGATCAGTATGCAATAACAGCCATACGAATCGGAGTGGTCGATCAACAGGGCGAAGTAATTCCGCGACGGAAATGAAGGTGCGAAAAGTTGCAAATAATTCTGTGGTGCGAGCCCAACGGGTCTGGGTATTGTCGCTATTGACAGGTTGGTTGTGGGGAATTGACGCGATTGTGCAGGATTATGAATTCTACAAGGATTTGAAACTACACAGCGATTTTTTTCCAGAAGTTTTTTGCAGCCCATTGCTCGCTGCCATACTGTTCAGCACTGTAATTGCCACGAGCATATTGGCGTTAGCGATTTCGGATTCACGACTTTGGTGGGTAAATTACGGAGCTATACTTATAGCATCTCTGTTTCTTATTCTTGGCCCTTTTGGCTTCGCATGGCAATTCCCGATCACCACGTTCTGGGGCTCATGGCTGTATTTGTGGCTGATACTTCGCCGAGAGAATTCCACCTCGTACATAGACCTTGTTGGGCCAAGAATTTCGTTGATGGTTGTTTCTCTAGTGTTCTTTGGTGGTGTTTGGGGCAAGTGGACACAGGGTTATTGGAGCGGGGAGGTTTTTTCGTTTCTAATTTTCGCCTATCAGCCTGAAGCGAAGTACACACTTCTGCGCGAGAGTGTTTCTGAATCCACTATGTCGATGATTGCCACCAATTTCAGTCGTGTTGCCATTCTTGTGGAAACACTTCTAAGTTGTGTTTGGCTATTCCCGCGTCGCATTGGATTGGTGTTTTCCTTCCTCATGCTAACCGGAATGTGGATGATGTCGCCAATCGGTATAATCGATGCTATTGGGCCGTTGTTTGGAGTTGTGCTGGCCGGACTGTTCTTGCTTCCAAGTCGACAGTTCTCCTTGGGAATGAATGGGGCGAGTTCCAAGCGACAGGACACGCATATGGTTGATTGAGAAGCTAAGTCTGACGTGACCGAAACTGCAAACGGACTAATGTGCGTCTAGCTTGTCTCTCGTCAAATGGGTGGCTGCACCCTAACGTAAGCTGTGCCCTTCCGGGGGCAATGACCCAGATTGCATTTCATCGAAGAAATTCGAAGAGTGGTTTTCACGGTCATGTTGTAGAAGGAAAAGCAGCATGAATCTTCAAAGCCAGTCCCCGAAACCCTCGGTATCGTCCAATCTGGAGCGAATTAGCTATCTGGATGGACTGCGATTCTTTGCGGTCCTCGGCCCGATGTTGCATCACCTGTATCCGAAGACAAGCGATTTCTCCTCAAGGCTCCTTCATCTCGGCAGCATCGGTGTGGACATTTTTTTTGTCCTCAGTGGCTTTCTGATAAGCCTGATCCTGATTATGGCAAAGGACAGTGGAACCCCCTGGCGCAGAATCGTTCGGGCTTTTTATGTACGTCGATTCGTTAGGATCTTTCCCGTGTATTGGCTTGTGCTCGTCTGTTGCCACAAGCTGGGTTTGTTGAGTTCGGGCGATTTTCTTTGGAACTTTACTTACCTGTCCAACTTCTGGATCGTCAGTATAGAGAAATGGCCAGGTGTTTTTTCGCATCTGTGGTCACTCGCGGTTGAAGAACAATTCTATCTGTTTTGGCCCCTTTTTGTTCTCTGGACACCAAAAAAACACCTCGCGAAAGGGATGTCTGTGGTTGTTTTGGTTGGGGTACTTTGGCGAATCGTCTGTTGGAATATGGATTCACCAGAGGGGCGCGTTATGGGGGTGGTTCTGCCCATGGGCTGCATTGATGAGTTTGCCATCGGGGGGCTCTTGGCGCTTTATTGGAGGGAGGCTGCCGAACGGGAACTACGATGGCTTCTCCCTGTTTTTCTTGTTTCAACCGTCTTTGTAAGTGCGCACATCGCTCTCTTCTTGTTGGCGGAGTCTGCGCCTCCTTCGCTTATGTTAATTTCTCCGATCTTCAGGACATCGATCGCAATGATGACGGCGTCTTCAATCGGCCTGATTCATTTTCGGGCGGAACTTGGCTTTTTGGATACGTTCTTTCGTTGGCCGCCATTTCAGTACGTTGGGAGAATTAGTTACGGAACATATCTCCTCCATCCATTTATCCCACTCATACTAATCCAATGGGGTGGACTCCGTTTTGCGAAAACCGCCGCCCCTGGGTGGCAGAATCTGCTAATTTTCCTAACCTATGCTGTATTCACAATTTTGCTGGCCACTGTGAGTTGGTATTGTTTTGAGCAACCGCTAAATCGGCTCAAGCGATACGCTCCGTACGTGAAAAACTCGTAAGGAGGGTGAATAGAGCCCGTTTCACGTTTCTATGGGCGGCTCGGGACCGTCCCTACCGCAGTCGCAACGTCATGGTCGGTTTTGCCCGTAGAACGCACAGGAACACCGCCGAGTGATGTCGTCAGGAAGACGTCTCCCTTTTGCGTCACATCTTTGATCAAGAAGTGCCGGAGGACGTGGGTTTCTGTGGGCCATACTGCCATAGGTACCCAGGGTTTTGTTGGGTCAGGTACCCCGTAGATTCTCGACTCGCCGTCACCGACATACAAGCCAGTTGCCGTGCCCTTGGGAATTGGCATTGCCGTATGAAACACTAGTTCAACCGCCAAGTCATTGCCTCTCCATGTCATGTTCGATCCCACAAGCCGCACACCGTTTTCGAAGAGTACGTCTACTTTGTTTTGGACAGGAGGAGCCTCGGCCAACATCAAGTCGGCATCCTGTTTTCCGTAGTGTTGCTGGTATCGCGCCAAAACCGTGTTGCGCCATTGCATCAGTTGCAGCTCCAGTCGATCTCCCTGGCCGGCGAGTTCCTTCAGGTTCTGTGTTTCGTTCGGGTCTTTGTTGAGGTCGAAGACCTCATCGGGTTGGTTTCCGAAGTGGTGGATGTACTTGAGCCCGCCCAAATATGCGGACATGCAGTTCTGCGAGAACCAACAATGGGAAGGAATCACGCGTTCCGCCGTCAATGTGGTGATGTCTGAACCCGCATAGTCGGCACCCGCCAGTGAAAAACCGCTGAGGGCAGCGATCGTTGGGACAATATCGAGTTGGCTGACGCCCACCGACACACGTTTTGGTGCCGGGTTTCGCCCGTCGAAAATTAGGAGTGGCACGTGGAGTCCTTCCTCGTACACGACGTTGTCGTGTTGGAATCGGCTGTGTTCACCAAAACCCTCGCCATGGTCGCCAAGCACGATAAAAATCGTGCTTTTTGTCAGATCGAGCCGTTCAAATAGACCAAAGACTTCTTCCAGATATTTGTCCTGATTCTTCAGGGCGTTTAAGTACCGATTGAACTCTTCGTCTTCCGAGAACTGAACCACTTCGTTCGTGGTAGGCAGCTTGTAGTTGTGGTGCGGACCGACCGTGAGAGCAGTTAAGAGGAAGGGTTGCTGTGGATCCTGTTTGGCCAGCCATGCTTCCATCGGCTGAATAAGAACTCGATCCTCGACTCCGAAGTAATTGACAGGCTCGAATCCATCGGCTTCGAAGTCTTCGAGGGATTTGAACTCATCAAACTCCAGCCGGTCGACAAGCTGTTGACGACTCTCGAAGCTTCTGGTGGCGCTTTGCATGAAAAGCGACGTGTATCCTTGGTTTTTCAGCAGGCTTGGCAGGCAATGTCCGGGCAACCCTTTGGTCGCTTCGACGATTGGCATCTCAAGATAAGGCTCAAATCCACACAGGATAGAAACCAGGGCTTTGGAGGTATGTGGAACGACAGCGTGAGCCCTTTCTGCCACGACACTTTTTTCCGCCAATTTTGCCAGAAAGGGGGTCGTTTGAAGTGCGGGGTTGTAAACAGTCGTTCCACTGGCCCGCGTGGACTCCAAAACGAGTATGACGATATTTGGGCGTTGTTGGGGTGAACCGACGAGTTTGGCATCGGAATAGTCATTAACCACCCCGACATTTGCGGATTCGTTGAAGAACAAAGTACTCAAACCCGTCGCAACGACGTGTGCAGACGGGGTTCTGACCGAAGCCACGGCGTCGGAAAAAAGCGCAGGCAAAAAGGCCGTGAGAGCGATCGCTGCGCCGCCGCCAATCAGTCTCGCTCCAGTGCGTGGCTCCGATCTGAGTGGCGAAACAGCTCTCCGCCAGATCAGCCATGGAAGCGCCCCCAATGCGATCACAGCCAGACCGAAGCCCGGTAGGAGCCAACCTGGTGTTTCGCTCCACATGACCTCCCAGGTATCGGCGAGGTGGGACAACGCGAACGCAATCATTGGGTAGTCCAGGGCGTTCCCAGTCGTGACAAGGAAGTTTGTCGCGGCGGCCTCGATCGCTAGGAAAAGGGCAAAGACCAGTTGGCTTGCGCCGAGCAGAGATTTTCGCAAAGGAGTCGCGAAAAACAGCCCAATGACGATCGCGCCGAGACCACCGTAGAAGCCGAGGTCCATGCGGATATTGTCCAAGAACGCGGTGCTCCAGCCGATATGGACCAATCGGATGATCCTCATGACTGAAATGCAGATCATGGATGGCAGAAAAACCCCAACCACGAACGCTCGAATTTCCCGACTTTGGGGCCAGACTTTTGGAATTTGACTGCTATCCATTCATCGCACCCACTGCTCAATCCTCAAACGAAGATAGGCGATTGTAGTTTCGCACTCCAATAAAAGTACAGGTCGTGGGAAGCCAAGGTTGCCTCGCCTATTCAAGAACGGGGTCGATTGACCCTGTGATCGCGGCCTGAATACTTCGATCTGAGGCGCGCACGTCACAATGCAAACGATGGACGAGACGGCGATTTAGTTTGTGTTCGAGCCGTGAATCCTAGACTTTCAAAGGGTGAGGTCCGGTTTTCTTAAACCGTCGTCTTGGTTGATGTACTCCCTAGTATGTTGGCCTGCGACTTGCACCTACATATAAAACATGAAGTACACGCTCCTCCTCATCACCGCGTTCCTTTTCAGCCTTCCAAGTCCGGCAGATGCGCGATCGAACCGCGTGGGGCAGTTCCCTCATGGGTCTGCGTTTGGTTGTGATGCCTGCCATACCAGCGCAGGGGGGCTTACGGACTTTGGGTTCGATTCCTACACGTACACGAGCAACGGCAACCTGACTTGGCGCGATTTAGCCGCCAAAGACAGCGACGGCGATGGCTATTCGAACGGCGTTGAACTTGGCGATCCCAACGGCAACTGGACGACCGGAAGCGCGACGCCAGGTGGTAATTACACAGACCCAAACGACCCGGATGATAATTTCTGCGGCGATGGCACGATGCAGGCCAACGAAGAGTGCGAAGGCTCAGACCTGCAGGGCGCTTCGTGTGGTTCATTGAACCTTGGGGACGGAAACCTTAAGTGTACGAATCGTTGTGTTTACGACGTCGCTGTCTGTGGAGGCTGCGGAAATAACGTCCAGCAAAACGATGAAGAATGCGATGGAACAGACCGCGCTGGTGCTTCGTGTGAGGTGCTTGGTTTCGAGGGAGGAACCATCTCATGCGGAGCCGATTGTCGCCTGATTACATCGGCATGCACCGGTCAACAGACGGCAGGGGCGCTTTGTGGCAACTTGACCCGTGATGTTGGCGAGAATTGTGACGGAAGTGATTTGGGAGACACTGTCTGCCAGACCTTGGGGTACACAGGCGGATTCTTGGGTTGTTCGGGGCAATGCACCTTTGATGTTGCCGGTTGCACCTCATTTGGTGGGACCGACCCTACTGAAACCCCTACGAACCCTGATAATGGTTTGAGCCCATCCAACCCATCCACACCCAACGATGCGTCGGAGCCGATTCTTTTCGAAGGTCGGGCATGCAGCGCGGTTGGAGCCGACCCCAGCTTTGGTCTGCTTCTGATCATGGGTCTGTTCTGGCGTCGTCGACGCTGAGAGTCGAGTCGCAAGCCGTAACGTAAGGCCATAGGGCCAGCGCACCAAGCGCAGTAACGTATGCGTGGCTTTCGCCCCGGTACGGAGTCGCGCCTCCCGAAACCTGATTGCCAGAAACCCGACCCATCACTGCTCACTGCTCACTGCTCACTGCTCACGGCTCACG
>Ga0210026_1000434_pt1 | contig 48300 bp, 47 predicted proteins | sample CryGeymeta201509_FD_183977 | JGI IMG/M metagenome (GOLD analysis project Ga0210026, IMG submission 183977) | Groundwater microbial communities from Crystal Geyser aquifers in Utah, USA - Crystal Geyser metaG 2015-09 (SPAdes) (version 2) | ecosystem: Environmental > Aquatic > Deep subsurface >...
AGGGCACTGGCAGCGCGAATGCGGTTTACCCAAAGCCAGTGGAAACGGGCAATAAACCTGTTCCATGCCAACGCAGATGAGGCTTGGCATGGGGCGATATAAAATTAATTTCGTGGGGATCCCTCAGACTTAGAGCCCAGCATTTTATTGTTCGCACCTCGGTGTTTGTATTGGTGTGTGCCTTTGGTTACGGTTTGTTGACGGTCTATGCCACACCTTTTGTTAAGCTGGGATTAAACATGATCCCTGTGCTGTATCGAGGGATCAGTATTGTTGGCGTGTTCCTCTTACTCGGATATTTGGCGGAGCATCGCCGTTATATATAAGTGAAGGATATAATCCGTATTCGATACAAATCAGCTAATGAGTTCAAGGCGTTTTTACTTTACAATCCGCGGCTTTGTTTTAAGGCTATCGGGCGGTAAATATGGCAGCAATTGGAATTGACTACGGCACCTCGAACTCAGAGGCGATCTATTTTGATGGGCAGCAGCACCATGTGATTAAATTAGATCCTAGCCAAGTATCAGCCAATAAAATCCGCTCTTCGGTGTTTATTTATTATGATGGTGAGTTGCCAAGACCGGAAAATTCGCTGATTGAAGCAAAAGTGGTGCAACTCAAAGGCATGATTTCTCAGCAGATAGATAAAGCCAAAGACGGGTATTACGAAGCACTCACGCCCGAACGTCAGCAGCAGTGTAGTGACAAAATCGACCAGCTGCGGGCTGAACTGCACAATACCTCGGCGCTGCAACTTCGTGCCATTGAAATTTTGTCAGAAGACATGACCGTGCAAGACATTCCGCTGCATCGTTTAGTAGAAACCGGGCAGTTTGCATTTGGCGAGGAGGGCTTTAAACGCTATTTGCATACCCCTGAAAAGGGCCGCTTAATTTACTCACCCAAAAATTTTCTGGGGGCTAATTTAATTGCCGGTCAACATCGCGCATTTGTCGGTATATTGGCCAAGCAATTAGCTTTTTTCCGCCAAAGTGCTGAGCAACAGTTGCAACAACAGGTTGATACCGCTGTTATTGGTCGTCCCGTTAAATTTCACGGTTCACGTGGAGAAGAAGGTAATCAACAAGCCATTGAGATCATGAGTGAAGCGGCTCAACAGGCCGGTTTTAAGCATGTGGAATTTCTCGAAGAGCCTATCGCTGCTGCTTACAAAGTTGAAAGCAGCCTAGCCACACCCACCAATGTGTTAGTGATTGATATAGGCGGCGGTACCACCGACATTTGTTGCATTAAGTTGTCTCCAGAAAAACTAACCAGCCACGATCGTCAGCAAGATGTGTTGTCCGTGACGGGTGCACGTTTAGGCGGCATGGAATGTGATAAAAACCTCATCGTGAAATCCATCGCCCCCACCATGGGGCAAGGTTTATTAACTCAAAGTGGTTTGCCAGTGCCTCCGGCATTTTTTACTGACATGTGCGCGGTGGATGATATTCCTCGTCTGAATCGGTTTTTTTCGGAAGAATATGGCTTAGAAATTATGCAAACTAAGTCTATTGTTAACGAGCCACAATTGTTAGAACGATTATTGTTGGTCCAAGAGAAAAAACTCTCAGCTCGTTTGGTCAATTCTTCGCGACTGGCTAAAGAGTTGTTGTCGTCAAAACCCGATATTGTTTTACCTCTGCACTACGTTGAAGCAGATTACGGTGTGCGTATTTCCACTGATGATCTGTTCCAATCTATGCAGTCTTGGTTGACAAAAGTGAAGCGTTTGGTGACGGAATGTTTGGACAAAACCAGTGAACCACCGCAAATGTTGTTTATTACCGGAGGCATGAGTTTGTCGCCCATTGTGCAACACGCACTGCAAGAAAATATGCTGCCCCATTTGCCACTTATCGAGGGTGATGCGTTTAATTCAGTGTGTGAAGGCTTAGCCATTCAAGCAGCTAAACTGGCGAAAAAGCTTAACAATAACTAACGCACTCATGAGCGTTCGCTTGATGTGAAGCATAAAAAAACGGCGTCTACTAGGCGCCGTTTTTTTGTGGTGAGATTGATAGTCTCGGGATCAGCTTCGTTAAATCGTCGCGAGCAATGTGGGGCCGGCAGACACCAGTTTTTTGCCGTTGATGGTGTCAGTGAATTTTTGGAAATTATCCACAAATAACTCCGCCAGTTCTTCTGCTTTGCTTAGCCAATCGGCCTCATCATGGTAGCTTTGTCTTGGATCCAATAAATGACTCTCTACCCCTTGCAATTGAGTAGGGATGAGCAAGTTAAAAATCGGCAACATTTTACTGGGTGCGTGATCAAGGGAATCATTTAATATGGCGTCGATGATGGCCCGTGTGGCTTTGATGGATATGCGCTTGCCAGACCCATTCCAGCCGGTATTAACCAAGTAAGCCTGCGCGTTGGCGGCCTGCATACGTTGCTGCAACACTTTAGCGTAGGTGGTGGGATGCAGGCTTAAAAACGCAGCGCCAAAGCAACTGGAGAACGTTGGTGTAGGGGCGGTAATGCCGCGTTCTGTACCGGCTAGTTTTGCGGTAAAACCAGACAAGAAATAATACTGCGCTTGCTCAGGGCTTAATTTAGACACGGCAGGCAGCACCCCAAAGGCGTCAGCCGTTAGGAAGATAACCTTATTGGCATGACCCGCGCGAGACACCGGTTTCACGATATTGTCGATATGATACAGCGGATATGAAACACGGGTATTTTCTGTTTTCGATTTATCTGCGTAATCAATCTTGCCATGAGCATCTACTGCAACGTTTTCTAACAGCGCATCGCGGCGAATGGCATGATAAATATCCGGTTCTTGTTCTTCGGATAAGTCGATGGTTTTAGCGTAGCAACCACCTTCGAAATTAAACACACCTTGATCGTCCCAGCCATGTTCGTCATCACCGATGAGTTGGCGATTAGGGTCGGTAGACAGGGTGGTTTTGCCGGTGCCTGATAAGCCAAAGAAAATAGCCACGTCGCCTTTTTTACCAACATTTGCACTGCAATGCATTGACGCGATGCCTTTTAACGGCAGCAGGTAGTTCATCATCGAGAACATCCCTTTTTTCATTTCACCGCCATACCATGTGCCACCAATTAACTGAATTCTCTCGCTCAGATTGAAGGCCACAAAGTTTTCAGAATTAAGTCCCTGTGCTTGCCAATCAGGGTTAGTGGTTTTTGCGCCGTTCATCACCACAAAATCGGGGACAAACTGCGTTAACTCCTCAGCGCTTGGGCGAATAAACATGTTCGTTACAAAGTGAGCCTGCCACGCCACCTCGGTAACAAAACGTACTTTCAAACGACTATCTGGGTTTGCACCACAAAAGGTATCGACAACAAACAAACGTTTGCCCGAAAGCTGGTGAGTGACAAGAGATTTTAAGGAAGACCAAATGGCAGGGGAGATGGGTTTGTTATCGTTTTTACCTTGGGTTGACCACCATACGGTATCTTTGGTGACATCATCCAATACGATGTATTTGTCTTTTGGACTGCGCCCAGTAAAGATACCAGTGTCCACTGCTACTGCCCCGGATTCTGTGATGGTGGCTTTTTCATAACCACTTAAACCTGGGCGTGTGGTTTCGTTAAATAAAGTGGCGTAAGAGGGATTGTGGACCACATCATCGATGTGCGTTAACCCATAGTCACTCAGTTGCGCAATTAAAGATTGTAGAGTCATAGGGTAGAGTCCTCTGCTGATTTTTATTTTTATTATTATGTTTATCGGTATTTCATCAGCCCCGACATTGAGCCAGATACGGGCAGATGAGTAGTCTTTTGTGATTATAATGACTATTCGTCTGCTTTATTATCTTGTCAGATCAATAAGCTGGCTAAATAGTTAGTAAAGAAAACGCTACAGTTTAATTGCAGGGTTTGGCCCACAGAGTAGGGGCCTATGACCTGAATTTGCCTAGCAAGCACAGCTTTCCAATCGAAAAATAGCGATATTAGAGTTGTGAAAATTGCCTGACAAGGTTGTGATAAACATTGTGCAGTTGGTCAAGTTCTTGGCGGTTTGCCCGCTGATTAACCATCAAAGATTGGATAGTTTGGTCAAGTTGCTGCAAGGTTTGGCGAAGACTGTGATCAGCAATCATACTTTGCAGCCACGTTATAGCGGCAAAACGTGTACCTTTTGTCACCGCACACACTTTATGCACGCTGCTCGAGGGATATAAAACGGCATGACCGGCGGGGAGTTTTACAGGTAATTCACCGAATTCAGTGGTGATCAGCAATTCACCCCCGTCATACTCTTCTGGCTCACTCAAAAATACGGTCATCGACAGGTCACTGCGCATCACTTGATGACTATTGGGTAAACGCATAATCGCTGCATCCACATGCCAACCATATTCATCTTGATCTTGATATCGATTAAAACACGGTGGAAAAATATGCAGCGGCAAGGCCGCTGATACCAACTCTTTGGTTTCGCCTAAACGCGCCAACAGGCGGTTAGCCAGTTGGCGCAAGGTCGCGTCATTAGTGTCTGCTTGCGCATTGCGCTTTACCGCCGCAGCCATGCCCATTGCCGTTTTACTGCCATCTTGCCACGGAAGCGTTGCAAGTATCTGACGATAAGACTGCACTTCATCTGCCTCTAGCAGGCTATCAATGATCAACATAATGACGCTCCACACTTAAAACTCATAGGTCATACTAGCCCGCAAACTCCGTCCATCACCAAGGTACATGAAGCTGCCAGAGCGGTATGCTGCGGTCCAGTATTCTTTGTCAAACACGTTACCAACATTGAGGCGCAGTGTCAGCGCATCGTTAACGCTGTAGTTAGCAAATAAGTTAACCACTGAGTAAGCAGGTACAACAATGGTGTAATCATTGATGCTACTATCAAATCCCGCTGCGGTATCGGGTTGACCACCATACATCTCACTCTTGTACGTGTAGTCACCGCCAAATGCGAAGGTTTCAGTGGCTTGGTAACGCAATTGCAAGTAGTAACTCTGATCAGCAAAATTGCTCAAATCACGGCCGATATTGTCAGTAATAAAAGATTCAAGCACTTGTGAATTCATCACGGCTGCACTGGCTTGAATGCTCAACTGTTCAGTTATTTCGCCAGACAGACCCAGTTCAATACCTTGCACCCGATTTTTCCCCGTATTTAAGGTGCCAAGGCTAGAGTAGGCGTCTCCCACACTCTCCATTACATCACTTTTGGTGATGCGAAATAACGCAACAGTGGCGAGCAGTTCATCGTCCATAAACTGCCACTTACTGCCTATTTCAAGGTTTTCGACAAATTCTGGATCGGAGCGCTGGGCCTGTTCGGGATCACCACATAAACCACCATAACCACAATTTGCCCCTAAATCAGATTCACCCCCATTGATATTCGTGGCCGTACTATAAGTGGCATAAAAATTAGCATCTTCACTCAAATTGAAGACTAAACCTAAATGGCCATTGTAGAGCGTATCGGAATAGCTAAACAGTTGCTCGCCACTGCGGCTAGTGGTGTCATTGCTGTAATCAAAAGAATCTTGGCGTAAGCCGAAAAACACATCCCATGCAGCATTGATTTTTACCGTATCCATGACGTAAAAAGCCGAGGTCTCAATGTCAAATAATGCATCACTCGCCCCCTTACTGACACTGCGATCCATTAAGTGGCGAATACCTGGCAGCACTGTTTGATTGGCGCCGACAATACAGTAGGCATCGCTAAGGCCACGTCGACCATCAACCTGGCAATTTGGCGCCTGATTAAAATTAACCTCATATACTCCGTTGTCCACTGATTCGTCTGAATATTCGAAACCGAAAACAAATTTGTGCTTGAGTGCCAACCATTGTTTGTCCCAATAGAGGTTGAATTGACTTGCGACATAATCCACCTCTTGCCATCCCTGATGCGTGCTCAGCACATTGGTGTTTTCACCCGGAGCAACGCTATCACTTGCGGCGCGCGTGCTGCCACTCAAACCAGTGGTTAAATAGGCATTTTCGGTTTTGCCAAAGCGAGTAGCATTGTAAAAACGCAGGTTGTCGGCAATTTGATAATCAGTGCGTAGGGTTAGGGCAAAGACCTCACTGTTTAAGAAGTCTTCGTTTTGAGCGTAGACCGGAATATTTTTAACAGGTTCACGTTTAGTGCGATCAAAATAACTGCCTAGGTCAGGCACGTCATCGGCTTGCAAATAATAGGCATCTAAATTAAACGACAAATGATCAGTGGGTAGGTAGTTCGCAGAGAGCAGGGCGCCACTGCGATCTCTTATTATACCGTCGCGCCCTGGTGAATTTTCTCGTGCATCAAGGGCATTTACCCGTAAGGCAAATTGTTGATTCAGGGTTTTATTGGCATCCACTGTGACTCGGTGATAGTCATCACTGCCTACACTGACATCAACACGTCCAAAATCGTAGGAAGGTGAAGCGGTTTTCGTAATACTGTTCACCGCACCACCTGACGAGCCGCGACCTGCAAAAGTGGCACTCGGCCCTTTGGTAATTTCAACTTGTGCCGTGGCAAAACTTTCGCGAGTGGTCATGCCTGGGTCTCGCAAACCATCAACAAACACATCACTGCGCGCTTCATGGCCGCGAATAATATAGCGGTCGCCAAAAGCGTTGCCGTTTTCACCCGTGCCCAAGGTTACCCCTGATTGTGTTGCCAATATTTCTTTTAAATCCGTACGGCCAGATTCTTGAATTTGGTCTTGAGTCAATACCGTGATGGTTTGGGGGGTATCGGCTAAAGGAGCTAAATGCCGTAAGTCGCCGCTCTGCTTCACGTTGTATAACGAATCACGAACGCCATGAATTTTAATGCGTTCTATGTTGTTTTTTTCAGCGATACAACGCTGTTCTTGATTTGTTTGCTCATTACATAAGGCTTCATCAGCTTGCACGCTACTGCAACTAAAAGCCAAGGCCATCATGATGGCATGTGAGCCAAGTTGTGTGGTGGGGTTTGCCAATTTTTTGTGATTAACGCTAAGAAGGGGGTGATGCTTGGTTGACACGTTGTTGCTCCCTGAGTCGATAAAGTGCGGTTATTGAGTTCGAGGAGGAGCTTACCAGATAAAATTGATCAAATGCAAATGATAATTGTTCTCACTAACAAAATATCTTATGTCCGACAGTCAGCATAAAAAAACACCCTAGGCTTTGCGGCGCTAGGGCGTTTGAGCATGGAAATCTTTCCAGAATTAAAGGCTTTAGGCGACGGCTGCCTCCAATATCGCTTTGCTTTGCTCTAATGTAATGGCTTGATGTTCACCCAATTTTAGCATGCCGTGTTTTTTAAGCTGGCCAATGACCGCCTCAATGGCCGCGGCTTTATCACCATCATGCTCGGTCAGCTGTGTGGCTACATCTAAGCTATGATAGAGACTTTCTATGGCTTGAATCGTTTTCTCAGCCAAGTCAGGGCCGTCTGTTAAGGCAAAAACGTTGCGCCCCATTTGCTCTAACTTGGCTTTTTTGTGGCCAAGTTGATTGCGTAATAACCACGGCTGCACAATCGCAAGTGAACGCGCATGGTCAACCCCGTACAAGGCCGTTAACTCATGACCAATCATGTGTGTTGCCCAATCTTGGGAAACGCCAGCGCCAATCAGACCATTTAAGGCTTGGTTGGCGGTCCACATTAAATTCGCACGCCAAGCATCATCTTGTTGGGAAAAGGTTGCCGCTAGGTGACGTAAATTTTTAAGTAAGGCTTCTGCGTAACCATCTTGCACCATGGCACCCGCTGGAAAGGTTAAATATTGCTCACAGATGTGTACCCATGCGTCCACAACGCCATTGGCGAGTTGACGTTGAGGTAAGGTTCGCATGACATCTGGATCTAATACAGCAAACACGGGTTGTACAAGAGGGCTGATAAAGGCCAATTTGTCAGAGGTTGCTGCTTTTGTCACCACCGACGCACCATTTGACTCAGAGCCAGTGGCAGGGATCGTCAGAATAGCGCCTAAGGTCACGGCTTCGGTTACCTTGTGTTTGCCCAGTAGAATATCCCAGCCATCACCGTTATGTTTAGCTGCTGCAGCGACATATTTCGCGCCGTCAATAACAGAACCGCCACCTACCGCTAATATGAAATCGATGTTTTGTTCTTTGACTACTTTCACGGCCTTGTCCAACGTTTCCACCGTTGGGTTGGGTTCGACGCCGGAAAACTCTGAGTAATCATGTTGGCTCAATGCAGATTTAACTTGGTCGTAAACGCCATTGCGTTTGATTGATCCGCCACCGTAGATAACGAGTACTTTTTTATCTGTTGGAATTAAGCCACTGATGCTGGCAATCTGGCCCTGTCCGAATTGAATTTGGGTGGGATTTACATAAGAAAATTTCACGTTGAGTACTCCAGATTAATCATATTGAGAGAAAGCAATTCGTTGAAACGGAGGGAAAAGATCAGTTTCTTCCCTCTGTGCTGCATACTATAGTGGTGTTGTTGCCACGAACTTCAAGCTTGATAGATAAAAGAATAGGATTAACGCGAAAAATAATCCGTCAACGTAATCAGCACCAGACTTTTGAGCGCTACTTTTGTGAAAGCCACTCTATTTAGAGCCACTCTATTGAGAGCCACTCTATTGAGAGCCACAACAACTAACACCTGACAGGAAACGAAATTTGCGCACATTAAAACAAACTATTAATCATCTCTATCACGGCAAAAGTCGTTCGGCAAATCAGTTTCGCTGGCTGTTATTGTGCATCGATGCGTTGACTATCAGTTATTTTATTGTGTCGACATTTTTACACTTTTTAGCTGAGTGGCATTGGTTAGAAGTCACGATAGGTATCTATTATCTCATCGAATTTATCCTGCGTACTTGGAGCAGCAAACTGGTTTTTCGCGAGATACTGCATCCCACCAGTTTGGCTGACTTGATCGTTATAATGTCTTTATTTGCGCCGAGCTTGGCGGCAAATTATAGCTTTTTGCGTGTAGCAAGAGCCTTGCGACTGCTGCGTTCGTATCACATGCTGAAAACACTGGGTGCACAAAGCAGTTTTGTGCGCACTCATGAAGAAGTGTTGTTTAGTATCATCAACTTACTTGTGTTTATTTTTGTGATCACTGCGGTGGTGTTTGTCAGCCAAGTTGATCGAAACCCTGGCATCAGCAACTACGTGGATGCCTTGTACTTTACGATTGCCACCCTCACCACCACAGGATTTGGGGACATCACCTTGCTAGGCACTGAAGGGCGAATACTCGCGGTGTTGATCATGGTGTTTGGCATTCACTTTTTTTACGGCTCATTCAAACTATTTTCCGGCCGGTTAGGGTTAAGTATGAATGCCCCAGTTGTGGTCTAAATCGCCATGATAGTGATGCGGTGCACTGTAAACATTGTGGTCAAATTTTACATATAACAACCGAAGGTGGCGCTTAATCTATTCAGCTAGCATGGCTACTGCCTATGCTTTTAAAAATTTTTGAGCCTTTGCAGCAAAACCACGGTACAAGTGATCTCAGATATAGGAATGATAAGATGCGTTTAACCCTTGGATTGTTGTTGATAGTACTGCTGTGTGGCTGTGCCAAAAATGATTGGCGTACCGCGAGTCGCGAATCTGCTGGTATTGCCAGTGATCCTGCAAAGCACGCTGAAAGCATTATTGAAGTGTATGCCGCCGATGCGTACAGCTGGCGTGGATGGTTTGCTGTGCATTGCTGGATAGCGGTCAAGCCCGAAAATGCCGAGCAATATACGGTCTATGAGGTAGTAGGCTGGCGAGTGAAGCGTGGTTTACCCGCCCTATATTCCTATCAAACGGCGACGCCAGATCGTTATTGGTATGGCGCTAAACCTGAAAAACTCTTGAGCATAGTGGGTGAAAAGGCCAGTGAATTGCTGCCGAAGGTGGAAGCGGCTATTGCCCGTTATCCTTGGGCGGATGAATACACCTTATTTCCAGGTCCAAACAGCAATACTTTCCCTGCCTGGATCGGAAAACAAGTACCTGAACTTGGCCTCAAGTTGCCGTTTCGTGCCATTGGTAGTGGCTATGCAGACTGATCACAAGATTCACCGCACAACTAAGCAAGTCAAGCTAAACGCGATTAATCCTAAAAAATTGCTAAACAGCAAGTGGACGGCCATTGAGCCTCGCCGCAAAGAGAAACATTTCATGATTGTTGAGTTAGCGTTTGACGAAGACAACAATGTGATTGATTGCCAAATAGAAGCGGTGATGAGCAAACGCAGATTTGCCATTCAGTGGCACGAATTGCGCGATGCAAGGTTATGGCTACAAGGCTGGAAATAAGTGGTTGAGGCTTTTGAACCCTCAGGTTGTGACTAAATTCAGTTGACTGCATCCATGCTTTTGCTTAGAAAGTAAACAACCAGTCCTTCTCTCATAAAAAACTAATGGTCTATCAATCAGATGCAGGCGGCACGCGCTATCGTTTTGCAAATCTCAAAACTCTGTTAGCAAAAGCCACACCCTTGCGCTCGGGAGATTGCCTTGCTGGCGTAGCCGCCCTTGATGCCACGGAGCGCGTGGCTGCACAAATGTGTTTGGCAGACCTGCCTCTTAAGCAATTCTTGCAAGAACTGGTGGTGCCTTACGAAGACGACGAAGTGAGTCGTTTAATAATCGATAGCCATGATCCTGCCGCCTTTTTGAGTATTGCGCATATGACAGTGGGAGATTTTCGCAATTGGTTGTTATCGGATGAGGCCACAGCCAGCCGCTTAAGTGCTATTGCAAGTGGCTTAACACCAGAAATGGTTGCAGCAGTAGCCAAAATAATGCGCAGCCAAGACCTCATTTTAGTCAGTCAAAAAATTGAAGTGGTGAGTCGATTTCGCTCAACGCTTGGTCTACGAGGCCGTTTGGCAACACGCTTACAGCCTAATCACCCCACCGACGATCCAGCGGGGATTGCGGCGTCGCTGCTCGACGGACTGTTGTATGGAAATGGTGATGCGGTGATTGGCATCAATCCAGCAACAGATAACATTCACGCCGTCATGGGCTTAATGCAACTACTCGATGATGTTATTCAGCGCTATGACATTCCCACCCAAGCTTGTGTATTGACCCATGTATCTACCCACTTAGAAGCCATCAACTATGGCGCACCAGTGGATTTAGTTTTTCAGTCTATTGCTGGTACGCAAGCCGCCAATCGCAGTTTTGGGATTTCCTTGGCCATGTTAGATGAAGCGCATGCTGCAGCATTAAGTCTGCAACGTGGATTGCTCGGACACAATGTCATGTATTTTGAGACCGGGCAGGGCAGTGCTCTATCGGCTAATGCTCATCATGGTGTTGATCAACAAACCTGTGAGGTGCGTGCCTATGCGGTGGCTCGGCGTTACCAGCCTCTGTTGGTGAATACGGTGGTCGGTTTTATTGGCCCTGAATATTTGTATGACGGCAAACAAATTATACGGGCGGGACTCGAGGATCATTTTTGTGGCAAACTCTTGGGTTTGCCAATGGGCTGTGACATTTGTTATACCAACCATGCCGAGGCCGACCAAGATGACATGGACAGTTTACTGACGCTTTTAGGGGTTGCCGGGGTGAATTTTATTATGGGCGTGCCAGGTGCCGATGACATCATGCTGAATTACCAAAGCACGTCGTTTCACGATGCTCTTTATTTGCGCAAGGTACTAAATAAATCGCCAAGCCCTGAATTTGCGGTATGGCTCGAAAAAATGGGGATTGCTGATGCGCGTGGCACGCTGCAAGTTGCCAATACCCTGCCGCCAAGCTTACAGCACCTTACTCCTCGACTTTAATCGAGTATCTCTATGAGCACCAACAAAGACCTAGATGAGAAACACATAGCCAAAAAAGGTGACAAACCTGTCATCTCAAATAATTGGCAGAGCCTGCAGCGGTTCACCGACGCACGTATTGCCCTAGGTCGTGTCGCAAACAGTTTACCCACCAACGCCCACTTAGCGTTTCAGCTTGATCATGCGCGTGCTCGTGATGCAGTGCATGTGCCCCTTGACAGTGTGGCACTGCAGGCTCAACTGCTTGAACAAGGTTTGACGGTTTTGCCATTGCATAGCCAAGCCGTCAATCGCCAAATGTATTTGCAACGTCCAGATTTAGGCCGGCAACTTGCCCCTGAATCGGCAAGTCAGTTGAAACGTTGGCGTGCACAGCATGGCTGCAACAAGGTGAGCATTGTGATAGCGGATGGCTTGTCTGCCAACGCGGTGCAAAATCAAGCGGCCAGTTTGTTGGCTTTACTCTCTTCAGGCTTGTCGACACTTGGTTTAAGTTATGGACCTTGCGCCATTGTTCAGCAAGGTCGCGTGGCGGTGGCCGATGAAGTGGCTGAATTGTTGGGTAGCCGTTTGCTGGTAATGTTTATCGGTGAGCGCCCAGGTTTGAGTTCACCACAAAGCCTTGGCATTTATTTTACTCGTGCACCTCGGGTAGGCATGAGTGATGAATCACGTAATTGCATATCCAATATTCATGCTAGGGGTTTGTCATGCCAACACGCTATTGAACGACTCATTTGGTTGATACAAATGTCAGAAAAGTTGAAGATTTCAGGGGTACATTTAAAAGATAAATCAGGTGAGGCGCAGCCTCTGCTCAATGTAACACCTGAGCAAAAACCGCGCTTTCAATTAACTTAGTGTAAATCCATGCCCTGGATAATCTCGTGGGCAATCTCAGGTGTAGTGGATGTTGGTTTTTCGTGTAGCTTACCTTTTAAATGGCCTTTACGATGGCTCAATGCGGCATCGAGTTTTTTGGCAGCCTTAGAAATAGCGGGATACATCACAGCGTCAGCCCCTGACGCAGATATTTTACTGCCCTCATAATTAGTACGGATCTCTACGCTAAATTCACCGTGTTCTTTGGCAATGATGATGTCCATTGCTATCAGGGAGGGAAAATGGCTGGATACTTTGGAAAACTTCTCATCGACATATTGTTTAACGGCGTCGCTCATTTCGACGTGGTGACCAGAAAGCTTTATTTTCATCGGATTTCCTTCTTGGCAAATAAATTTTTTATGGTTCGAGTTGTTTACTTGTTCGACCTAGTGTCTATGTAGACAAGTTGGCTCTTCGTTCCATGTATAGAGCTTGGGGTAAAGTCGTCAAATTGCAAGGTTTTAAACGAACAAATGCCCAGTCGTTGTTACAAGGTAGTGCTCGTGCTTATTTCAAATTTGCGCATTAGGTGATGCGTTCACTGACGAAAATCATAGGTTTCATAATAAAGGGGTTTCATCGACCCACAAAAAGCCAATTTATGATAGATTTCACTTTCACTGGGTACCGCTGTCGCGGTGGCGAACTCCGTCATACAACTGACGTTATCAAAGAGCAGGATCAACTGATCATAACTTGGTGCAGTCTGTATTCTATGCACCAATAAACGCTTATTGTTGGGTAAGTCCACGGTGTCATATTTGTGCCGAATGTGGGACTTTTCTGGATCATCTAAGCTACGTAGATAGAGTTGTTTTTCAAAGTTGAGTGGTAAATCTTTGAAGGTAGGCATACCACCTCGCTCAAAGTGCCCTAAATAGACATCTGCCACAACCGTGAATTTTTCCCCCCGCATTAAATGTTGCAAGTTAAACGGTTTGGGTTTGATGGTGACCAAATCGGCATCCAAAACTAAACGCATGAGTGACAGGTTTTTGTTTTCGATGGTGTAGATGAGTTGCACATTATGGGGCTCGTGATACATGGGTAAATGTGACGCGTACATACTCGACATATTGGCGACTAACACCATGCCATGAATACCCATGTATTTGGGATCAAGAGGTGGTGGTGGGGCAGGTTCTTCGGCACTCGTTGCTGCTATACTGAAAAAAGTAGCACTGAGAAGCATGGTGAAAAGCACAAAAATTAACGCGATTGACTTGTTCATATGGCGCCACATTAATACGGATCAACATCTTAATCCTAAGCTGAGTAATCAATGAAATCCAGCCTTGTGTATAGACGCCGTTTAACAAGGGCTTCTGCGTATTAAACCCTTGCTATCTTATATTTCGTCGCTATAATACGCGCTCATTTTTGGCTTGCTGAATTAGTGATTGGCAAGTCTGTTTAAAACTTCCGGGCTCGACCTGGTCTACATTGGAGAAAACTATGTCACTAAATAGCGTTGAAAGTGCAAAAATCCTAGCTGATTTTGGAACAAAAGAAGGTGATACTGGTTCACCTGAAGTACAAGTTGCATTGTTAACTAACAATATCAACAAGTTACAAGGTCACTTCGCCAAGCATAAGAAAGATCACCACTCACGTCGTGGTTTGTTGCGCATGGTGAGTCAGCGTCGTAAATTGCTTGATTATTTGAAAAGCAAAAACGCTGAACGTTATCAAACTCTGATTGAGCGTTTAGGTCTGCGTCGTTAATCGAGCAGTTCAAAACCCAAAAAAGACGTTTCGGCGTCTTTTTTTGTGCGGCCAAACTACGCTAGTTTGTGTTTGTTGTTGGTATCGGGCTCAAACTAAAGCCTGTTGACGTTCCTCTTCACTCAAAATCCCAATAAAAGGGGTCACACGTCGATATTTACGCATCAACATTGAATCTTCCAAAACACTTTGTTTAAACAGCTCAGGCTGGTTAACTTGTTCAACGATGCAGTGCCAAGTTAAATAAGCGCCGTAATAGATAGTGCCCTCTGCATATCGGCGCTCTAAGGTGGTTTTAACCTGTTCCAACAGGGCAGGTTGCCGTAGTATTTTTTCTACCATTGCTTGGTGAAGCAACCATATTTGTCGATCAATTAATTTATGGTTGATGCCTCGTTCACGCTGTTGGCGTTGACGTCGCGGGCCTTGGGTAGTTCGCACGCTGTTTACCTCTCAACCCTTGTCGATATGTTTTCCTCCAACAGGGGAGCCAGCATGCCCTCCAAGCCATTGAGTTTTATTTCATACATCAGCGCTAGTTGTTGTCCTAGCAGTCCAGGGGGAAAGCCTTTTTGCTGAAACCAGACTAAATAGGGCTCCGGTAAATGCAATAATTTTCGCCCTTGGTATTTTCCAAATGGCATGCGTTGGTTCACGGCTTTGACTAAGGCTTGTTCATCCATCTCAACTGTCCATGCTCATGGCGCGTTTTTGGCTTTTTTGTTGGGTATGCCACAGCTGCGCATAGGCGCCATTTAGGGCTAACAATTGTTGGTGATTGCCCTGTTCTACGATTGCGCCTTGGGCCATCACCACGATGTTATCGGCATCGACAATGGTGGAAAGTCGATGGGCAATCACTAAACTGCTGTGTCCGCTGGCGATCTCACGCAGTGCTTGCAGGATGGCCTGCTCTGATTGGCTGTCTAGGGATGATGTCGCTTCATCAAACACCATGATGGGTGGGCGTTTGAGGATGGTTCGGGCAATAGCGACCCGTTGCTTTTCTCCTCCTGATAATTTCAATCCCCGCTCACCGACTTGGGTATTCACACCGTCTGGTAAACTTTGGATAAACTCACTTAAATGCGCCAATTTTATCGCTTCTTGCACCTCTTCATCATGGGCTTCAGGCCGCCCATAACGGATATTTTCTAATAAGGAATCGTTAAACAATACGGTGTCTTGCGGCACAATACCCACGGCCTTACGCAGGGTATGTTGCTGCACGTCACGAATGTTTTGCCCATCGATGTAAATGCCACCACTGCTGACATCATAAAAACGAAATAGTAGTTTTACTAAGGTCGACTTACCCGCGCCACTTTCACCGACCACTGCCACTTTTTGACCGGGCTCAATGACAAAGTTGATGTCTTTTAAAATGGGTCGGTCAGGGCGATAGTGAAAAGCAACTTGCTTAAATTCAATTCTTCCGCGGCTAATGGCCAATAGGGGAGCATCGCTAGGGCTGTCTACCTTGGGCGCTTTTGCCAATAAATTAAACAGGTTTTCGATATTGGCGAGTGAGCTGCGGATCTCTCGATAGACAAATCCTAAAAAATTGAGAGGCATAAAAATTTGCATGGTAAAGGCATTGATCAATACAAAATCGCCTATGGTCATGGTGCCATGGGCGACTTGGTAGGCCGCCAAGGCCATCATGCTGGTCATGGAAAGGGCAATGATTGCCGCTTGGCCACCATTGAGTGCAAACAATGACAGGCGATTCTTACGTCTTGCCGTTTCCCAATTGGCTAATTCTTGGTCATAACGTGTGGCTTCATACTGCTCATTGTTGAAGTATTTCACGGTTTCGTAGTTGAGCAGACTATCAATGGCGCGGGAACTACTGCTCGAATCTGCTTGATTGGCCTCGCGTACATATTGCGTGCGCCAATCCGTTGCTTTGATGGAAAACCCAACGTAGGCGGCAACTGACAATAAAATGATCAACGCAAAACTAAAGCCATAGTTGTAAAACAAAACGCCAATCACCGCGGCAATTTCAAACAAAGTTGGCACAATGTTAAACACTAAAAAACGCATTAAAAAACTGACGCCACTGGTGCCGCGTTCCATGTCGCGTGACAATCCACCAGTTTGGCGATTGAGGTGAAAATCTAAATCTAAGGCATGCAAATGTTCAAACACACGTAAGCCCAAGCGCCGCATGGCGCGCTCCGTGACGCGACCAAACAAGGTATCGCGAACTTCACCAAACAATACATTGGCTAGGCGCAGCAAGCCGTAGGCGGCAACTAAGGCAAATGGCACTAAAATCACCGTGTCGGTGACAGATTTGCTGTTGAGCTCATCTACGGTATGTTTGAGGATGAAGGGCAGGCCGATACTGGCAATTTTTGCAGCGACTAAACACAACAGCGCCAGGGCTACACGCTGTTTAAATTCTAATAAATATGGCCACAGCTGTTTGAAGATCCCCCAGTTGATGGGGCCTTCATTGAAGTTTTTTGCGTGTCTGGACGACATGACCTACCTGTGATGTTGAAATGGCATTGGATTACGCTAAGCAAACTATGCAAGCGTGGATCACTGCTTAATTTAAGGACTTAACATACATTGATTACGACCTTGTTCTTTGGCTTCGTACAAGGCTTGATCGGCACGATTAACCGCTTGGTCAATACTATCACCTGATTTCACCTGATAGATGCCAAAACTTGCACTTATCTGGAATGTTTGGCTATCGGTACTGAACGAGTGGTCGTGGATTTGGGCACGCAGTTTTTCCGCTAATACAAGGGCTTGTTGATTGTCTGTTTCGGGTAAAACAATTAAGAATTCTTCACCGCCCCAGCGAGCGGTTTTATCTTGTTGCCGCAAAGCTTGTTTAAATATTGTGGCAAGGTATTTAATGACATTGTCACCTACCTGATGCCCGTGCCGGTCGTTGATTTGTTTAAAATGATCAATGTCGCACATCACCAGACTCAGTGCCCCTGCATAACGTTGCTGCCGAGCAAACTCTGCCTCGAGTATCTCGCGAATACCCCGTCGATTTAATAATTGCGATAGTTGATCAAAGCGTGCTTGATTTTCATATTTGCGGCTCATTTCTTGGCTGTAGCGATACGATTTCTGCCGTGAATATTCATAAAAAGCAAAGAGAACACAGACCGTTAAAAACGAGTAGAACAAGCGTGACTTGAAGGCAAAACTGTAGTGAGTGGCCAACAAAGTATCGTTGGGGAAAAACATCAGTACGCCAATGCTGAGAATAAACAGACCAAGGATCCGAGTGCCTTGACGCAAACCACCAAAAAACAACGCCACAGGTGGGACAACATAAGTCCATAGAGGTCCAGTACCTAATACACCACCTGAATACACTAAAAAGACCATTAATAACATGAGTGAAGTAGTGACCATCGCGCCTGAAACACGGTAGGGCTGCTGCAGCCGTTGGCTACTTAACACTAATCTGGACGAAAAAAATAGGCAACTGGCACAAAAAAGCACACCAGCCAGCGTATGGTCTGCCCTGATTAGGGCGCTAAGCGCCAAACAAAAGGTGATGCTATACCCAATAAAACCAAACAAATTGGCCACTTGGATTTTTTGTTTAGTTTCTCGATCATGTGTGGGGGCGGTACCTTTATTGAGGTAGTCACTAACAAACTGCTTGAACGACATTTATTGAATAACCAAAGCACTAACGGCCGTTTGAATCTGTTTAGCCAACTGACTGACCAACATTCGCTGCTTTACTACGGCATGGGCAAAGCCATCTTCCTCAAGCGCTAGCTCAACAAAAAATGCTTGATTGATTAAGGTGTTATCACTGAGGTCAGCGACGTCATAATGGCCAGACAGCATCACCGTACTGTTATTTGTCACTAACAAATGATCGATTTGCACACTCAAGGATGCTTGATATGTCGGCTGAGTGTCTCGACCACCAGCAATAAAAAGAGTCGTGCCTGATGAATTGAGGTCAGCGAGTAAGGCTTTTTGCATGGCGCCCTGTAGACCTTCAGCCCACAGATCTTGACTGGAAAAATATAACTTATGCTCATCGATTTGCATCACCAAACTGCTTTGCCGTAAGTAGTCTGCTAACACAATGGCGTCTACTGCCACGGTTTGGTTTGTTTCTCGTGCTGCTGGAAGCGCGCTACTTGGGGCATTAAACACATAATAATTTAAGCCCACACTGGTGCTTGTGCAGCCAAATGTCAGCAGCGCTGTGCACAAAACGGTAATTAATTTTTTAGTCATGTTGAGCACTTGCATCCTTTTTCCCTCTGCTTGCTTTTGCCTTAGGCTCCAGCACTGGACCACGTTGTTCGGTAAAAATCAGGCTGTTAGGTTGCTGATTGAGTTGTTGAAATAAAGGTTGCAAGGTATTGATACTTTGCTGAATGCTGCGCATGGTGCGGTTAAGTTCCTGATAACTCTCGGAATCAGCGGAGAAGTCGTTTAATAAGCGATTGACACTCGATAGGGTGGTAGACAATTGCTGTTGCAACTGCTTGATCTCAATGTCGTCAACAAATTGACTTGCTTGTTCACTGGTCACTTGAATGGATTCTGCAGCTTTAGATAAACGACTGAGCATGTCAGCGGTATTGTCTGACAGCTGTTTAAATTGAATTTGATTCACGTTATCCAGCACAGCCGATAACTTAGCACTCAGTTGCGCAAACTCACTGCTCACGGTTGGAATAACATCGAAATCAAACACCTTGATGTTGTCTACGTCCACCGCATCCGGGTAGTGTTGTAAATCAACAAATAATGCCCCCGTAAGTAAATTGCCCGTTTTTAGCGAAGCCCGTAAGCCCTTATCAATCCATCCGATAATTTGCGAACGAACAAATGCTAAGCCTTGTTGATTATCGGGTTGTTGAACTCGTCCTGGCTGCACGCTGATTATAACGGGAATATCGTAGCCCTCTTCCAACACACTGGTTTGTGGTGGTTTGATATGCGGCGGATTAATGCCTAGCACCTTACCCACTTCTAAACCACGGTACTCAACGGGAGCACCAATGTGCAATCCTCGTACGGTATCCTTAACAAAAATGACAAATTCTGCACTCAGTTTATAACGTTGTTCAGAGGCTTGTTCATAGGAACGATAAATGTCGAAAAAACTGCGTTTGGTGACCTGTTGTCCTGCAGGGCTGCCCTCTGGAATGCCAAACGTCACGCCATTGGTTAACAGACTCTCGATACTGCCGGTGTCAATTTTAATCCCTTGGGCGGTGAGTTGAATTTTCACGCCACTGGTATCCCAAAACTTGGTGTTTTCAGTAATCAGCTTGTGGTAAGGCGCTGTGATGAAGGTATTGTAATACACCATGCGTTCATCGAAATTAAAATGGGTGTTTTCAATTTCACCCACCTTTAAACCCTTATAAATAACTGGGTCACCTTCTTTGTAAGCGAACTCTGCATCACTGTTCAAGGTTATGTGTAAGCCTGGTGTGCCCGCGGGGGTGACGGGCGGTGCCTCTAAGGCAACAAATTTATCACTAGTTTCAAATACCGTGCCTGGGGCCATATTGATAAAAGGACCAGACACTAAGGTGCTCAGGCCAGAAACACCGTTGAGACTGACACGTGGTGACACGATCCAAAATTGACTGTCTTTACGCAAAAGTGGCTCAATATTGCCGTTCATTCTGGCCGTTACAGTGACGCCAGTTAAATCCTCCGACAACTCCACTTTTTTCACTAAGCCAATATCAACGTTGCGCGTTTTAATTTTTGTTTTGCCGGCTTCTAATCCCGTTGCGATGGGAAAGGCGATGGTGATCAGTGGCCCTTGGTTGCTCCACTGGTAGTAGATCATCCACATGCCGATACCAAGCGCTAACAAAGGGATCAGCCAAATTTTCGAAATATGGCGCACGGGTTTCACCACCGCCCTGTCATATTTGTATTCCACCGGATCAGATGAATGAAGTATGTTGGCTGGGGGCTGCTGTTGGTCACTCATGGGCTTGCACTTCCTGTTGCCAAATTAAGCGGGTATCAAAATTGATAGCGGCAAACATCGTGGTAATCACTACGCCACAAAAGGCAAGGGCCGCGTACCCTGGCTGAATACTCATTACGTTGCCTAACTGAATTAAACTGACCAATATTGCCACAACAAATACATCAATCATTGACCAACGTCCGATAAATTCTGTGAAACGATAGAGGATCATGCGTTCATGGTGATGTGCCGTGTGTCCTTGTTGAACGCTCAGATTCAACCAACATAATATAACTAACTTCGCCACCGGTACTAGCACACTCGCCACAAAGATGATCAACGCAATGGGATAGGAGCCCATCTGCCACAGCACAACTACGCCGCCTATAATGGTGCTGGGCTGGGCTTGACCTAGGGTTGTGGTAATCATAATTGGCAAAAAATTAGCCGGAATGTACAACAAAATGGCCGTAAACAATAAGGCCCACGTGGTTTGAATACTGCTTGAACGTTGCAAGGGTTTAATGTGATGTTTGGTATTGATTTTCAGGGCCACGCTCAATTGATGTTGGTCGAGATAAACTAACATGATGGTCATACTCAAAGTAAACAGCACATAAGCATAAAACGATGGCCCAATATCAATGTCAGCCAATGAACTAATTTTAATCAGGCTGACTAAGGTGCCAATCAAGAATATTTCTGCCATTGCCCACGGTAACAGACGAAAAACCCAGCGTGCTACCCACGTTGAATTAGGCCAAGACTTACCAAACTGCAGGGGAAGGGTGAGGTACAGAACTGACAATAAAATGGTGCCAGGTAAGACCAAGATGGCAATGGCTTGAATAAGACCCAAGGCAGCAAAGTCCTCAGCAAAGAGAATTTCGACACTGTTGAGTAGGGCGATTTGATGACTCTGTCCATTCACAGTAAAGGCCAAGAATTCAAACGGCAAACTAGCAATAAAAAAGAACAATGCAGTAAGCGCTAAAGCACATACCCATTGATGGGCGTGATCACGATAAGTGGTCAGGTGAAAACTGCAGCGCGGGCAGTGAGCTTTTTGTTTCGATATCAATAGAGGTACAGTCACGGGCAAGCCACACTCATGACAGATAACCGTTTGACCTGCCACAGGCGTTGAGGTTGCACTATCGGGATGTGGAACATACATGGTGGCCATAAAGATAACAAGTTGCTCGATGAGTTTTATCTGCGTTAAACAAATAGTAACGTTAATCTCATGGCGATTGCATCCTATTTATCGGTTGGCAAGGGCATCAACAGCGCGGGTCTTGCAATCAAGTAAGGTGCTTACAGCATGGTCAATATCGCTGCGTTCAGTCGCCCAAGAACAAATGCTCAGGCGGATCACTGCCTGATCAAACCAACGAGATGGGCCACACCAAATTTCGCCTGATTGTTGCACAAATTCTAAGGTTTGCGTTGTGAGCAGGTCATTCTCACAACAAATAATGACTTGATTAAAGACCACGTCGTTGAGCACCGTAAAATCAGTTTTACTTAAGCATTGTGCCAAATATTGCGCATGATCATGCAGTTGAAAAACTAATTCGCAGACACCTTCTCGACCCAAAAACTTGAGTGCAGACCACAACTCTGTACCACGCGCCCGACGCGACATTTCTGGGGTAAAAACCATGCCATCACGTTTCTGCACGGCTTCTTCACTGTACTGAATATAACTACCTTGCTGATGCAGAGCTGCCGTTAAGGCTTGGGCATCTTGGCACAGGATAATGCCGCAATCATAGGGTGTATTGAGGGTTTTATGGGCATCTACCGACCAGGAATCGGCTTGCTCGAAGCCATGGGTTAATGCAGCAAAGTGAGAAGATGCCGCCGCCCACAGACCAAATGCTCCATCAATGTGCACCCAAGCGCCGGCTGCTTTGGCCAAGGGGCAAATTTGGCTAAAATAATCAAAGGCGCCACTATTCTCGTTGCCCGCTTGCAGCACCAAAATGCAGTGTTCATCTAACTTGGGTAAACACGCCACCAACAAACGACCCTGTTCGTCACAGTCCACCCATTCAATGTTGTCACTGCCAAATCCTAACAGGCTTATGGCTTTGGCTACCGTGCCATGGGTTTGGCGTCCCAAAATCAAGCGCAATCGAGGCGCCGCAAACATACCTTGGCGATTGATGTCCCATCCGAGTTTTTGGTGTTGTCGATAACGTGCTGCCGCCAAACCACTTAAGGTAGCCACCGAGGTGCCACTCACAAAGCCAGCCACAGTATGCATAGGCAAACCCAGTAATTGGTTAAGCCAGCGTTGACACACGTCTTCTAATTTTGCTGAGATGGGCGACATTAAGTATAGAGCTGAGTTTTGATCCCATACATCCGCCAACCACTTTGTTGCTAGGGTGACCGGCAGTGCATTGCCATTAACAAAACCAAAATAGCGCCCGCCGTTTTGAGCGACGGTGGCGTTTGCCCCTTCTTTGGCGAGGAGCGCTATAACATGCTGCGCGTCGCCTCGTTGCTCAGGTAGGTCTTCCTCAAACACCGACAGCGCCTTGAGGGCTTGCTCATCAGGAAAAACTCGACGGCATGCCAGGGCATCTAAATAGTCAAACGCCGCTTGTTGGGCTTGGCAGTGTAAGCTTTTATCATGCAGTTGTGCGCTGAGTGTTTGTTGCAGTGAGTTCATGTTCAACTATCTCGCCTTTTATTTGTGATTGGCCTCGACTTGGTTAAGCAATATACCCCAGACAAAACAAAAAACGCCATCTAATTAGATGGCGTTTTATGACAATGAAACGGTGTATTGTTAGTAATTTGCGTTACCCGGTGTTCGGGGGAAAGGAATGACATCACGAACGTTCTGCATACCGGTTACATAGGCGACGAGGCGTTCAAAACCGAGTCCAAAACCTGCATGAGGCACAGTGCCGTAACGGCGTAAATCACGGTACCACGCATAATCTTCCTGACTTAGGCCCATGTCTTCGAGGCGACGGTCGAATACGTCAAGGCGTTCTTCACGCTGAGAGCCACCAATAATTTCCCCAATGCCAGGGGCCAGAATATCCATGGCGGCCACTGTTTTACCGTCGTCATTAATGCGCATGTAAAACGCTTTGATGTCTTTTGGGTAATTCTGCATGATGATGGGGGCACCAACATGTTCTTCGGCAAGATAACGCTCGTGCTCTGACGACAAATCAACGCCCCACGAAACCGGAAACTCAAAGGTTTTGCCACAGTTTTGCAGGATCTCAATGGCGTCGGTGTAATCCATACGCACAAAGTCTTGTTCTATGACTTTTTCGAGGCGGCTGATGGTATCAGGTTTAATGCGCTCTGCAAAAAATGCCATGTCATCGGCGCGCTCAGTTAAAACGGCTTTAAATACATATTTGAGCATGTCTTCAGCTAACTGAGCGATATCGGCTAAGTCAGCAAAGGCCACTTCTGGTTCTATCATCCAAAACTCAGCCAAGTGGCGAGAGGTATTGGAATTTTCTGCTCTAAAAGTTGGACCAAAGGTGTATACCTTTGACATAGCAGTACAGTAGGTTTCAACGTTTAACTGGCCAGAAACAGTAAGAAACGTCTCTTTGCCAAAAAAATCCTGACTGTAATCGACTTTACCTTGATCTGTTTTGGGCAAGTTCAACATATCCAACGTTGACACTCGGAACATTTCTCCAGCGCCTTCGGTGTCACTGGCGGTTAAGATTGGTGTGCTGATCCAGCAGTAACCACGCTCGTAAAAAAACTGATGTATTGCATGGGACAAACAGTTTCTCACACGAGTAACGGCACCCATAACATTGGTACGTGGTCGTAAATGTGCGTGTTCACGCAAATATTCCATGCTATGGCGTTTGGGGGCCATAGGGTAGGTATCTGGATTTTCAACCCAGCCTAATATATCAAATTGTGTGGCTTCCAATTCCAAGGCCTGACCTTGCCCAAGGGAGGGCTTCAACTCGCCACTAACTACCAACGAACAGCTTGTTGTGAGTTTTTGAATGTCGGCGTAGTTAGCCAACGAGTTCAATGCAATGACCTGTATCGCATCAAAACAACTGCCGTCATGTAAGGCTATAAACGATAAGCCTGCTTTAGAATCCCGCTTTGTTCTTACCCAGCCTTTTACCGTGACATGCTCGCCAACCGCAAACTTACCGGCAAATATATCTGCCACTGAGGCATGTGCCATGTGTATCTCTCCAACCAGACTGGGGTCTTTCCTTTATTAGGCAACCCAAATTAATTAATGTTATTTACCTTATACTTGAGACCCACCAACTCAGTTGGACTGAGATCTCGACGTACCCAGCATTTTGTGACGCAGTGTCGTATTAATACGCGTATGATGACTATGTATGAGCATGCTTAACATGTTACACAAAAACACCGAAATGAACTTGCTCAAGTCAGTGCGTATCAACCCTTATTTTTCCGGCTGAGAGCACAAACTTGTTAAACGACAACTTGGCTAAATTTACAAGGTGTGTAATCTTACTCAGGTAGCGCGCAGACTCAAGAAAAATTGCTGATGGGGAGCCATGCAAGATCAAAAAAACGCCGGTGAACACACTAAATTGATGCAAAACAGACGGAAACATCCGAGAGAGAGTGATCGCCTGTTTAGATTTCTGGTGGGCATCAATGTACTGGGTTGGCTGGTATTCCTCAGCGCTTTAGTGGTTTTTCATTATGCACGACCAGAGTTTGTGTCTGGTTTACAAGCGTTTTGGGGGATCACCGGTCGACAAGAATGGGCGCCAATGCTCACCCTGTATTTGATAGGCCTATTGGTGACTTGTGTTGTCATCAGCCTCACCGTGTTGTTTCTTAAACGTCGCCGTAATCGTCGTGAACATGACTATTATGGCATTAACGGCTATGTGCTGATGTTTACTGCATTGAGTAGCCTAATTATCTTGTATTTTGAACTCAACAGTTAAAGTTAAAAACATGAGCAAGGCAGTCGCGGGCTACTTTATCAGTGCAGAACAAAAAGACATGGATATTTCTGCCATTCATGCGCAGATCAGCAAAACCTATTGGGCGGCGGGTATTCCTTTAGACGTGTTTCAACGAGCCCTGCACAATTCCTTATGTTTTGGCGTGTTTACTGCGGAAAAACAACAAGTGGGTTTTGCGAGAATGATCACCGACTATGCAACATTCGCCTATTTAGCTGATGTCTATGTTAGCGAAGCACATCAAGGTAAAGGTCTCAGTAAGTGGTTGATGTCAAACATTATGGCCCATCCGCAATTGCAGGGTTTACGAAGAATGCTGTTGGCGACCCGTGATGCTCATGGTTTGTATGCCCAATACCAGTTTACTGGGTTGGCGCAGCCACAAACTTTTATGGAAATATGGCAGCCAAATGTGTATCGCAACACGAAGGAATAATGGTGGAATGATTCTAGCCATCAACTACATAACACAGCCAAACACCAAGCCAGTTATTCCAACGCTGTTGCGCCAGTTAATTTTACTCAAGTAAACTTTACTCAAATAAATCAGTGCTAAAATAACGCTCCGCTGTGTCAGCCAAGATAACCACAATATTTTTACCTTGAAACTCAGCTTCCGCCCCCAGTTTTAACGCAGCCCACGCCGCAGCACCAGACGAAATCCCTACAGGTAAACTTTCTGTTCGAGCTAATTGTCGAGCATACTCGATGGCATCTTCATTAGACACAGTGACGATTCTATCAATAACCTGTAAATCGAGTACGTCTGGCACGTGGCCTGAACTCAATCCTTGGATTGCATGCACCCCTGAGCGCCCTTCACTTAACACCGGGCAGGAGGCAGGCTCAACCGCCACAATTTTAATTGCTGGATTACGAACTTTTAACGCACGTCCAATGCCTGTGATTGTGCCACCGGTGCCAACCCCAGCTACTAATACATCTATATTCCCCGCCGTATCATGCCAAATTTCCTGAGCGGTACTATTAAAGTGCGTATCGGGATTCGCCTGATTGGCAAATTGATCCAACATGACCGCATTGGGGTTAGCGGCCACCATGTTTTTTGCTTGGTCAATGGCGCCTTTTGTACCGAGCTCTCGGGGCGTGGTGACCACTGCAGCACCGTAATGTTTAATCAACTTTTGGCGTTCAATAGACATGTGTTCTGGGATCACGATGGTTAATTTGATGCCTTTGATGGCACACAACCAAGCGCAAGCTACGCCATTGTTGCCAGAGGTCGCTTCGATAATTTCTGTATTGTCGTTAAACGAAGGTGAAGACATCAATGCTTCAATCATCGCCATGGCAGGTCGATCTTTGATTGATCCAGCAGGATTAAAATATTCAACTTTACCTAGCAAATTTGCCGCACAATGAAATTTCTGCGCAATCCGACTCAGACGCACCAGAGGCGTGTGCCCAATCGTCTGGGTGATGTCATCATAAATTTTAGGTGCTGAACGAAAACTACTGGGTTTAGTGGCATTATCAACAACAAGGGCAATAGAAGAAGAGGGCATGAAACGTTCCAAACAGTAGTATGAATGGTGCGTAGTATGCCGAAAAAACCGGAGAAATATTTTTCGTATTTACTGTTATATGCAGATAAGATAGAAATATATTGTCTTTATGGTTTAAATGTTGGAAAAATAATGCATGGATAAATTAGATAGAGAAATATTAAGGCTGTTGCAACAAGATGCAACGCAGTCGGTCAGCGACATCGCCGATAAAATTGGGCTCACCACCACACCATGTTGGCGGCGTATTCAAAACTTAGAACAACAGGGCATTATCAAACAGCGTGTGGCCTTACTGGATGCCAGCAAGCTTAAATTAGGCATGACGGTGTTTGTGCAAGTGAAAGCAGGCAAACATGATTCAAATTGGCTAACTAAATTTGCTGAACATGCAGCAAAAATTGATCAAGTGGTTGAGTTTTATCGCATGAGTGGAGAATATGACTACTTGTTGAAAGTTATGGTGACTGACATGCAGGCCTTCGATGTGTTTTATAAGCAATTAGTCAGCGGGGTAGACTTGTCTGACGTTACATCGAGTTTTGCCATGGAGCAAATAAAGTACACTACTGCCTTACCGCTATAAATAGTTTACGTTGGTTAAAAGGAAAATAATCATGTTGCAGCGAAAAACCGCGGGGCGCTTGCTGCCCTTCTTCATTCTTGGCTTGAGTCTTGTTGTTGGATGTAAGCCCTTTTCTTCTGATGTACAACCTATCCAAACTGTCCCAACCACATCAAGCCTTGCTCAAGCGGCTGTGGCAATGCCGGATAGTTTTAGTGCAGATGCCGCCAAGGCCATTTTGGAAAAAGGTGGCAATGCGGTGGATGCTGCAATTACTGCACAATTTGTATTGGCGGTGACCTTGCCTGAAGCGGGTAATATTGGTGGCGGTGGGTTTATGTTGGTGCACAAAGATGGGCAGCATGATTTTATTGATTACCGAGAAAAAGCGCCTTTAAAAGCCCATCGCGACATGTATTTAGATGAAAGTGGCGAGGTGATCCCTTATCAGTCTGTGATAGGTATTTTGGCCTCAGGAGTGCCGGGCACAGTGGCAGGTATGTGGCTAGCCCACCAAAAATATGGCTCTTTAGCATGGCAAGAATTAGTTCAGCCAGCTGTCGATTTGGCAGAGCAAGGTTTTATTGTACCGCCAGAGTTGGGGGGCTATATCGAACGGCATATTGCAAGATTGGCTAGCCGGGGGTTTGAGACAAACTTTAAAGATTACTTTGCGCAAGCAAAATCTAATGCACTGTTTAAGCAAACTGAATTAGCCGAGACCTTAAAACGTATTCGTGATCACGGTATGGATGGTTTTTATCAGGGCGAGACAGCTAAAATCATTGCCGACTTCATGCGGGCTGAAAAAGGCCTAATCGACGAAGAAGATCTTGCTAAGTATCAAGCCGTGGCTCGCCAACCGTTGGTGAGTGAGTGGCGAGGAATGCAAATTTTAACCTCACCACCACCAAGCTCTGGTGGCGTGGCGATACTGCAGTGGTTAAAAATGTATGATCTGGTGGCTAGTCAACATACACCGCTGCAGCATAATTCAGTGTCCTACATCCATGCCTTAGCTGAAGTGGGAAAACGTGTGTTTGCTGACCGCGCTGAGTACCTAGGTGATCCTGATTTTATTGATGTGCCGGTGGAACGCTTAGTGGCAGATGATTATCTAAAAGCCCGTAGCGCTGATATTTCTTTCGACCATATTTCAGCTACGGCAAAAATTAAACCAGGCCTAAAAGAAAGTGAAGAAACTACCCACTTTTCTGTTCTTGATAAATGGGGAAATGGCGTGTCGAATACCACTACAATTAACTTGGGGTTTGGTAATTCTGTCGTTGTCGCCGGGGCTGGCTTTTTATTAAATGATGAAATGGACGATTTTAGCGCCAAACCTGGGGTGGCTAATGTGTTTGGTGCGGTCGGCGGAAGTGCCAACGAGATTCAACCACAAAAACGCATGCTCTCTTCAATGACCCCAACTATGGTGCTCAAAGATAACAAGATCCGCATGATTACTGGTTCACCGGGTGGGACAACAATTATGAGTTCAGTTTATCAATCTATTTTAAACGCCCTTGAATTTGATATGAGCGCACAGCAAACGGTAGATAGCCCAAGATTCCATCATCAATTATTACCTGAGAATCAAATACGCCATCATCCGGGTGTTGACCCTGAGGTGCTCAGCCAGTTAGAGACCATGGGGTATAACCTAAATGGCAGTCGCTTTGGTGATTTGCACGTGGTTATTGTAAAAGACGGTAAAGTGGATGCTGGGTCAGAAAGTAGCGGTAGGGGCAAGTCGATTGTTTTTTAACTCCCAGACTTCATTAGTGCTAGACCAGACTGATTTATTTGGTTTATGGCGGATTGGGCTAGATAAGGTGTCTGTGATTGCGCCTTTGCTTGATGAGTATCGGCAGTTTTACGCGCAGAATAGTGATGTCAAGTTGGCACTGGATTTTTTAAGTGCACGTATCTCGCAGAACCAATCGGTTGTTTTTGCGGTGAGTTGTGGTCAAGACTTTGTCGGATTTACGCAACTGTACCCGGGTTTTTCGTCTGTTTCTGCGCAAGCAATTTGGACCCTTAACGACCTATACGTTCAGCAAAAGTATAGAGGGCAGGGCGTTGGTTCGTTATTGCTCAATCAAGCAAGTGCCTTCGCCCGACAAACCGAGGCAAAAGGCGTGTTTTTACAAACTGCTCCAAATAATACTCGTGCGCAAAAGCTATATGAATCAATGGGCTATAAACAAGATGGCTATCTAGGTTATTTTTTAACAGTGTAGAAAAAGGCAGCTCACTTGGATAAAGCTAGCTAGCGCTACCGATGTTGCAGGAAAGGAATATTACGTGTTTTTGTGGAACGATAATTCGAAAGTGGTGGACGCTGCTGTGGTTCGGTCTGAAGGACTTGAACCAGTATTCTTTTTAGTGAAATTGATAACTCGGATGTGGTGGACGCTGCTGCGGTTCGGTCTGAAGGACTTGAACCAGTATTATTTTCAGTGGAATTGATAATTTGGAAGTGGTGGACGCTACTGTGGTTCGGTCTGAAGGATTTGAACCAGTATTCTTTTCAATGGAATTGATAATTTGGAAGTGGTGGACGCTACTGTGGTTCGGTCTGAAGGACTTGAACCAGTATTCTTTTCAATGGAATTGATAATTCTGAAGTGGTGGACGCTACTGTGGTTCGGTCTGAAGGACTTGAACCAGTATTCTTTTCAATGGAATTGATAATTCTGAAGTGGTGGACGCTACTGTGGTTCGGTCTGAAGGACTTGAACCAGTATTCTTTTCAATGGAATTGATAATTCTGAAGTGGTGGACGCTACTGGGCTTGAACCAGTGACCCCCGCCTTGTAAGGGCGATGCTCTCCCAACTGAGCTAAGCGTCCGGGATATTGATTTTTGAAAACAAAATTTGGTGGACGCTACTGGGCTTGAACCAGTGACCCCCGCCTTGTAAGGGCGATGCTCTCCCAACTGAGCTAAGCGTCCAAATTTCGTTTTTAATCTGCTACACATGATCAAACCAGTAGTTTGAACCTGTGACCCCTGCCTGTACTGAGTAAAGAGTGGCGATGTTTTCTCTTTATTCCAACTAAGCTAAGTGTGCAAATTTCTCTCTACTTTGACGCTACAAACTTGGTGTTTTTCGCCTCAAAGGTGAGTGGGGCGCTATTATAGGGAGGCACAAAAGACTGTCAACACAAAAGTTAAAAATAATCTTTAAGTGCTTAAATTCTCGTCACATCACCTTGTTTTGGTGCTTATTCATACAAATTTTCAGGCATTTTGCTTAATTCAACGATTGCCTTTTTATTCAGTGGTATTGACTGGTAAAATGCCCGCAATGTTAATGCAATGGATATTTAATTACTCATGACAGTGGTCACTCGTTTTGCCCCCAGCCCCACCGGTTTTCTCCACGTCGGTGGTGCTCGCACCGCTTTGTATTCTTGGCTTTATGCAAAAAGTCAGGGTGGAAAATTTATTCTACGTATCGAAGACACCGATATTGAACGTTCAACTCAAGAAGCCATTGATGCGATCTTAGAGGGTATGCAGTGGCTTGGCTTAGAGTGGGATGAAGGTCCTTATTATCAAACCAAACGCTTTGATCGTTATAACCAAGTGATTGATGAGTTATTGGCCCAAGGCAAAGCCTATAAATGTTTTATGCCTGCGGCTGAGTTAGATGCCATTCGTGAGGCTCAAATGGCGCGGGGTGAAAAACCTCGTTATCCAGGCACATGGCGTGACCGCACCGATCACCCACAAGGCCAGCCCTACGCCATTCGTTTTAAAACACCACAAACTGGCTCTGTGGTTGTCAAAGATCACATTCGTGGTGATATTGAAGTAGCGAATAGCGAACTCGATGACTTGATCATACGGCGCACTGATGGCGTACCAACGTATAATTTTTGCGTGGTTGTTGATGACTGGGATATGGGGGTGAGTCATGTGGTGCGAGGAGAAGACCACATCAACAATACACCACGACAAATTAATATACTTCAAGCACTGGGTGCACCCATTCCTGAGTATGCCCATGTATCGATGATCTTGGGTGACGATGGTAAGAAGCTATCAAAACGTCATGGTGCGGTAAGTGTCATGCAATACCGTGATGATGGGTTCCTGCCACAAGCCTTACTCAACTACTTAGTGCGTTTGGGCTGGTCGCATGGCGATCAAGAAATATTTTCCAAAGAAGACATGATTAACTTATTTAGTTTGGACAACATCGGCCAGTCCGCATCCGCTTTCAATACAGAAAAACTAGTATGGTTAAATCAGCATTACATGCGCAGTCTCCCGCCAAGTGAGGTGGCAAAATATGCCCAGTGGCACTTTGCACAACAGCAGATCGACCTTACACAGGGGCCGGCGCTAGAAGCAGTCATTACTATTCAGGCAGAGCGGGTGAAAACCTTAAAAGAATTGGCGCAAATTAGTCGTTATTTTTATGAAGCATATGAAGAATTTGATGCTGACGCGGCGAAAAAACATTTACGCCCCGTGGCCAAAGACGCCTTGATTGCGGTGCAAGCCAAACTGTCAGGATTGAAAGAGTGGAATACCGAATCCATTCATCATGCGATTAATCAAACAGCAGAAGAGCTTGGAGTCGGTATGGGGAAAGTGGGGATGCCTTTGCGTGTTGCGGTGACAGGAAGTGGCAATTCACCATCCTTAGATCTCACCTTAAATTTGTTAAAACCTGAGCAAATTGAACAACGTATAAACAAAGCGCTCGAATATATAGCAAACAGAGAAAATTCCTGAAAAAAGCGTTGACAGGAAAAGTGCAGATGCCTAGAATGCGCCCCGCTGTCAAGGAACGACACCTATACGAGTTTTAAAGCGAAAGCTTTGTAAAAACGTTGGGGCCATAGCTCAGCTGGGAGAGCGCTTGCATGGCATGCAAGAGGTCGGCGGTTCGATCCCGCCTGGCTCCACCAATTTAATAGGTAACGCAGGGAACATTAATATTAAGCCTAGTTAATATTAATATGAAAAGATTACGACGAGTTTGCTTCGGCAAGCTATCAGAAAATCGCAAAAGCACGGCTTTTGGTAAAGGTTTTTTGTCCCCATCGTCTAGAGGCCTAGGACACCGCCCTTTCACGGCAGTAACAGGGGTTCGAATCCCCTTGGGGACGCCATATTACAGGACATAGGATAGTGTTCTGAGACCTAACAAGGTCAAACAAGGAAAGTCAACTTGTGCCTAGATGAGTTGATAAATAGTTAGACGGGTTTGTTTCGGCAGACTGTCAGAAAATCGCAAAAAGCCCTGCTTTTGATTAAAGATTTTTTGTCCCCATCGTCTAGAGGCCTAGGACACCGCCCTTTCACGGCAGTAACAGGGGTTCGAATCCCCTTGGGGACGCCATATAAACAAACCGCATCAGCAATGATGCGGTTTTTTTATGGGTAAAAATCATCGAGGTTGATGCGGTAAATATCAATAATCAGCCAATTGTTCCAAGCTCGTTGATTAATCAATGCGATAAGGTGAGTCTTTATATCTCCGACTTTTTCACTTCATGGCTGTTTGCTTGTGTGTGCAGCTTGATGTCGTCGTGAATTTCTGCGGGCAGGCTAATTTGCAGAGTAGTTAACCACGCTTCTAAAGGCCCCATCTCGGTGAATCGCTTGGGTTGTAGCGGTCTATTTTCAAAGTGCACTAACAAATGTGTTTGTGCATCAATATGATCAACTAACCAAACTTCGGCTTTTTGGTTTCGACTATCAAGGTCAACATTGTATTTAGGATCTTTTGCTGCTTCGGGTACAACCCACTCTCGCATATCGACGATCATCGACCAAGATTGCCCCCGCATGCCTCGGATAGTCTCTGCTAATTCAGAGAGGTAGGCTAAGTCCAACTGTGTTGACCACACACCATGCAGGCGAACATATAACATAGATCCAAAACGCTTGATGTGAAATGCGCAGTTTTTAGCGCGCTGTTTTTATCCAGTGCCGCGCTTAGGGTCATTGTTTTGCCAAATGCTGGCTACAATAATAGCAAATTTACTCACCTGAGCTACGTATTAATTGCAGCAGCGCATCACGCATGCACTGTTCTATTTGTTGTTTGCCAGTGAGGCGCAAATAATCGCCCACATATTGATAAGGTTTACCCTGCAGTAACACCAATACCAGCACATCATGTAGTTGAGATGGCAAATGACAGACTTGCGGCATACGCTGCAAAATAAACTCACGTAACACACGTTGGCAATGTCCAAAAGACCTAGATTTAGCGATAAACTGTTCAACGTAGTTTAATTGCGTGAATTCTGTCGTTTGATGATGTTGACGTAGCAGCTCGCTTAACAATCTTGGTGCTAGGCTTGAAAGCGATTTATCACTGTGAAATGCCACATCTGCAATGCCTTGTTGTTGAATATATTGCACACTTTTTTGCGCGGCAGATGAAAGAGGGAAAACCCATTGACCACTATGTTCGCCGCTTGATACTTCTGCCTGTAGGCCAAGATTGGCGAATTGAAAGCCAGCCCGCTGCCAAAACGATAATAAATCCAAGTTTGCCCCAAACGCCGTGCTCACTGCATCACGTTTTAATGATGCCGCTTTTTCTAACACTGCCCGCAGCAAACGTGTGCCATGGCCTTGGCGTTGATGTTCAGGCGCGATGGCAATACGACTGATACGCCATTGTGTGAATTGACAATAGTCTGCTTGGGCAGCATGAAAACTTAATTGTTGCGCCAATAAATGCCCGTTTACACGCCGTTTGCCGCCGGCGATATCGTTGGCTAGCGGTGTTAGTAGCTCTCCACCTTCCTCTAACACCAGCGCTACACCTAGGACTAGCTTGCCTTGCATCAATGTAAAACAATGTTGCTCTGGGGCATCATAAAGCCTCATTAAATCATCTGGACTGGTTTGGTAATGTGCACTGACTAACAATTGAAAGATCTGTCGAGCAAGTTTGCGGTCATCCAACAGTTGTTGTTTTTGTATTTCCACCACGGTCAGCGCGTCAGTAGAGCAAGGCAGGGCGTGTCGTTCTTCTTGCATCAACATGAGATCAAACCAAAACGCCTCAAGGCAATCGTCGGCGCACCAGCGTAAGGGCTGCGATAAATGCAAGGCGCGCCACTGGGTTTTGTGTGTTTGCAAATAGGCTTTTACGCGTAATTCAAAACCACGACCGCTACCTTCATAGCCATGTAAGGTCGTGCACAGCACGACTCTTGGATAGTGTTCAAGCAGCGCAATCACCACGTGTGTCGGTAAGGCTGCCGCTTCATCGATAAGCAATACATCCAGTGTTGGCCGACTGAGCAATAGTTCATCTGGGGCAATGAAGCGCAGTGACCCTTTGTTAGCTGTGATGGCTGACCGAGATCGTTCTGCCTTTGGCAACAACAACTGTGCATGTTTGAATACTTGCTCCACAGTTCTCAGTGCAGGAGCCGTCACCACTATCTGCAAACCACGTTGCTGGATGAGTTGCCCAGCGGCCATGCCGATGGCGGAAGATTTACCTCTGCCCCTGTCAGCGCTAAGAACAAAAGGTCTGTGTCGATGGCCAGTTGCAACACTATAAATACGCTGAATGGCTTGGTGTTGTTCGGCGCTAGGGGTGTATTGGTTAGTAGTGCAAATATGCGTATCGTCTGAGCACTGATTGACCGTACATATCGTGCCACGAAACGCGGTGGGCGTTAGCACCGCAACAGATTGGTCGCTGGCAGTTTGTTTAATGAGGGCTTGGATAAATAAACTTTGTTGCAATTTTTCAACAAAACCAAAGGAAATACGCTTCTGCCACTCTGGATCAGGTGTTGATGGCCAAGTGTCGAGGGGAGGGCACAACACCACCATCAAGCCCCCAGCTTGCACCATGCCACTGACTGCCATGGCTGCATTTGCCCGAAAACCACTGTGGGCATTGTAAACAACCATGGCTACTTCTTGGCCTAAAAACCCCTGATAAGATTGATTACTTATGGTGCTGCGGGTGTTACGTTTTTCACCCAGCCATAATGAGGAGCCAGCGCCTTCAGTCAGTTTTATGGCTTGGTCTTCTGTCCACGCTTGCGGCCCGCTCACCAGCAGTAGCTGACGATGGCAAATTTGCCCTTGTCTCGCTTCAAGCCAAAGACCTAAGTGTTGGTATAAATTCACTTTTTTACAGCACTACCATGTATAATAAGTGCCAATAGTGTATGCAGTTTAACAAGGAATACCAATGCGCTTTTTATCTCGTCGATTAGTCATGCCCAATGATTTGAACTACGCTAACTCGCTATTTGGCGGTCGCGCACTCGAATGGATTGATGAAGAGGCGGCAATTTATGCAATCTGTCAACTCGAGACCAACGTGCTGGTGACCAAACACATTGGCGAAATCACCTTTGAGTCGCCTGCCATGGTGGGTGATGTAGTGGAATTTGGTTTGGCGACTAAAAAACTTGGGGTGACATCGATTACCGTAAGTTGTTTGGTGCGCAATAAGATCACTAAAAAAACCATCTGTTTTGCCGATGACATTGTTTTTGTCAAAGTGGATCCACAATCCCGTTTACCCATACCCCATGGCAAAACCTTAGAAGAATTAGAAATCCAAACACAAACGGAAATCAGTAAGTTAATCTAGCTAAGTTCGCTAACCGACAGGCGCTTGGATCATCGATAGATCAACGTCCTACAATGAAAATGGAAAAACACAATGCGCCTTACCAATACCGCGATGTTGATAAAAATCTGTACTTTGTTGGCATTTGCTTTCATCAGTGCGTGCCAATCAAGTACCTCTGAATATCCAGATTATGAGGTTGTGGTGGAATATAGCTTGCCAGCTGAGCTAAATGAGACCTCGGGTTTATATTGCCCTGATGCAGATTCGATTTACAGTATCAACGACTCTGGCAATGACCCCGTGATTTATCAGTTAAATCAACGCGGCGAGATCATGCACCAACGGCGTTTGCAGAAAAACCAAGATTGGGAATCAATTACCGGTGACGAGCAGTTTTTTTATGTAGGTGACATCGGCAACAATAAAGGTAAGCGCAGCAGTGTAGATATCCAAGTGGTTGACAAAAGCAGTGCGTCTGAAAAAGTCGTCCGCACCTTAAAAGTTTCTTACGATGGCAATGATCCTGACAAAAATGAGTACCTCAAACACGACTTTGACGGCGAAGCCTTGGTGAGTGTCGGCGCAAAGTTGGTATTATTTTCGAAGAGCTGGAAAACCCAAGTAGCTCGCATCTATGAGTTAAATAAAAGCGATAAAAAACAGCGTGTTACACCGGTAAAATTATTAGGAGGCTTACCGGGTGTGATCACTGGGGTGGATTACGATAGCCGTCACAAACATTTTATTGTGGTTGGCTACAACATCGTAGGATTTGGCAACTTTAGTCCGTTTATGGCCTTGCTTGATGAAGATTATAGTGTGTTGTCTTCTTGGCTTCTACCGGGTTTTAATCAGGTGGAGGGGGTGTGTGTGGATCCACAAGGCGATGTTTGGATCAGTCAGGAATCCTCTGTGTTTTCTACCCACAAGCTCGCCAAGTTACGTCTACATTAATAACATAAAACCCTTAATCATCGTTTTGTTCATGTAAAAATCCTGCTAGACTCCTAGCGCGCTGTGAACACCACAGCGCTCAACCAAGGGGTGCCGAAAGGCTGAGATTTGCCATATTTTATACGTGATTGGCAAGAACCCTTACACCTGATCCGGATAATACCGGCGTAGGAATGGTAAGACAATCAATCCCATTTACCTGCCGTTAAACCGGATCTTTTCACACACATTGAAGAGATCCATATGTTAAATACCTCCATTAAATATAGTGTGTTAGCCCTGTCGAGTGCGCTGACTCAAGCGGCTTATGCTAATGATATTCCTGACATTGAGCGCGTCACCGTGTACGGTGCGCTAAGCACAACACCATTAAGCGAGATGCCTAGTAGCATCGATGTCATCAGTCAGCTTGCCATCGAGCAACGGCATGCTCAGCACCTTGATGAGATCCTCAATAAAGCTGGCAATGTTAATTTTGCGACGGGAGCCAGTCGTGGTCGATTTGTGCAAATTCGCGGCATAGGGGAACGCAGCCAATTTGTTGATCCGGTCAATCCTTCAGTGGGGTTTTTAGTCGACGGGATTAATTACTCTGGCATGTTGGCGGGGGCATCCACCTTTGATGTGGCGCAAATTGAAATTTTCAAAGGGCCAAACAGTGCGCGATTTGGCGCAGATGGCCTAGCCGGTATGATCAATGTCATCAGCACCCCTACTGCAAGCCAGCAGACCTTAAATCTGCAGGTTGGTCTGGCGAATTATAACAGTTGGAGTATTGGCGCCGCTGCGGGAGGCGGGTGGTCAGATTCAGTGTATTATCGTTTTTCAGTGCATCAAAACAGCAGCGACGGGTTTATTGAAAATGCCTTCTTAGCACGCTCAGACACCAATAACCAAGATGAATTGACCGCTCGCGGCAAAATAGATTGGCAGGTCAATGAAGACCTCAGCCTCAACACAACGGTGCATATTATTGATGTGGATAACGGTTACGATGCGTTTTCTTTGGATAGAAATCGCCAAACCTTGTCTGACCAACCCGGCTTTGATCGTCAACAAAGCGAAGCCATAGCATTGAGCGCAAATTACAGTGGGTTAAGTTGGGCGAATATGCAGTGGCAAGTCACGTTTTTGCAGGCTGATTTAGGCTACGCCTATGACGAGGATTGGAGTTATGTGGGCATTGCCCCTGACTGGGAATATTCATCAACAGACCAGTATTTGCGTGATCGTCAAGACCTCAGTGTGCAAGGCAAATGGCTGAGTAAAAGCGATGCCACTAACCGTTGGGTAATGGGCATTTATGTTGCGTCACGAGATGAAGATCTAGACCGAGCCTATTTTGATTTTGATGCATATCAAGATGCCTTGTTCGCCAGCTCTGTGCAGCGCGAAGATATGGCTCTGTTCGCTCAATACCGTCTTGCCTTGACGCAGAGTCAATGGCTCGAGGGCAGTTTACGCTTGGCTTCTCAAGACTTTGCGTATCAAGATAGTGCAAACACAGACAGCCAATTAAGCCATAATGACTGGGGGGCCGAACTCAGTTATCAGCAACAAATCAGCGCTGCTAGCCGTTTGTATTTTAGTGTACTACGCAGTTACAAAATGGGTGGGGTAAACGGCCAAGCTTTGAGTAAGCTTGATGATCCGGGACTCGCTGAATTTCGCCAAATTCTATTGGACAACAGTGAGTTTTCACCTGAGTCCTTGCTTGGCACAGAATTTGGGATAAAAGGCGCAAATCCACAAGGCAGCATAAGTCTTGATTTCAGTGTGTTTTATCAGTGGCGAGACAATGTGCAATACAAAAACTCCATTGTACGCGACCAATCTTTTGTCGATTTTTACAATAACGCTGCCAGTGGCAGAAATTACGGGGCCGAGTTCAATTTGCAAGCCATGCTGGGCGATAACGTGGATGTATTTGTTAACCTTGGTTGGTTAAAAACGCGCATTGCGGGCATAACTCGCCAAGACGGTTCGATGATTGATAACCGAGAGCAGGCTCATGCGCCAAACTATCAAGTGAATCTGGGGTTCTCTTGGCAGCTCAACGAACATGTCAGTTACATGTTGGAAGTGGATGCAAAAGATGAGTTTTATTATTCCTTTAACCATGATCAGCGCTCGGACCAACAAACGATTGTGCACACCAATCTAGATTATGTGGTTGATAATTGGACATTAAGTTTGTACGTGCGGAATCTTTTTGACCAAACCTATGCAAACCGTGGCTTCTTTTTTGGCAATGATCCACGTGATGAATACGCACCGCATACCTACGAACAATTTGGTGAGCCGCGTCGCGTTGGTGTGACGTTGCAATACGAATTTTAGGCCTGATATCGGAACTCATTACCCTACAATACGCTTATTCTGCTGGAGGATATACATGCAGCTAGTGGTTGAAATTTCATTGTACCCCTTGGATCGCGATTACATACCGCCGATCAAGGATTTTATTGATCGTTTGCATCGTTTTAGCCAACTGAAAGTCAAGACATCGGCCACCAGTACGCTGGTAAGCGGCGAGTATTTATCCACCATGCAGATACTGGCTGAAGAGATGCAAAAGACCCATGAACAGATTGGTCAAGCCGTGTTTGTTTGCAAGTTCTTGAATGGCGATAAAATGCACAGTGGCGCTGATGTTTGACATGCTCGACCCGCTCATCTTGCAAGCTCAGCAACAATCTAGCTTAGAGGTGATTGCCGTTGTTTTAGCGCTCGCCTATGTATGGTTAGCGGCCAAACAACATATAGCTTGTTGGCTGTGTGCTTTGTTGAGTACCGCCATATACAGCTACATATTTTGGGAGGTCACACTACCTTTTCAGGCTGCCTTGAACCTCTATTATATGCTGATGGCTTTTTATGGATGGCGACAATGGCGGCGCAGGGAAGAGGAGCATGTGGCAGTGCTCAGTTGGTCTGTCAACCAGCATATTCTGTCTATAGTTAGCTTGGCGCTCGTTACTCTGTTGCTGGCCCAGCTAACAGCGCATTGGTTTGACAACAACTATGCACACCTGGATGCTGGTATCACGGTGTTCAGTGTATTTGCCACGCTTTTGGTGGCCAACAAGGTGCGCGAGAACTGGCTGTACTGGATTGTTATCGATATGCTTGCAGCGTATTTGTATTACGCCAACGGTCTGTTGCTAACGGCTGTGTTGTTTGTGGTGTATGCCGTGTTCGCCATTTATGGTTATCAACAGTGGGGTAAACAGCCATCGGCCTATTCTGCGTTGAGGGCTGAGTAAGCGCGATGCCCAACATTGCTGCCCACATCATCGAGGAGCTTCGCTGTTTTTTCGCCAAGCAAGACATTCAAGTTAGGTCAATTCCTGGTGGCATGGTTAATACTAGCCATTGTGTCTATGTTGATCAGCAAACCTACTTTCTTAAACAGTTTGCCTCTGCCTCGTCCATCCCCATCAAACGAGAACAAGCGTTTGAGCATCAAGCTAAGGTAGCGGAATTGGGCCTTGCTCCACGGCCGCTGTATCTCGCGAACAACAACGATTTTCAGCTGGATACTTGGGTGACGGTTGATGCGCTGCCAGCACGAATGTCAACACTCAATGAAAAGTGTGAGCGACTGGCTGAAGTCTTGGCACATCTTCATCAACTGCCTTTTACCGGGTTGTCATTAAACCTGCGCGACGATTGGGCTTTTTATTTGGCGGATAACCACCAGCAGTTGTCGGCTGTTGAACAAGCTGAACTAGAAGGATTGTTGGCGTATTTTGACAGCGAATGTCGGGCCGAGACGGCGCTGTGCCATAATGATTTGGCGTTTGCGCATATCATGCAGTGCTCGCCACCCTTATTGATCGATTGGGAGTACAGCGCGATGAGTAGTCCATATTTTGATGTGGCCGCCAGTATTACCATTAATCAGTTAAATACTGAGCAAGGTGCATTGGTCATCAAACACTATGCTCAACAACGTGGCTTAGACGAGCTGTGGGTGCATGAAAAAGTGCTCAATATGTTAGCGATAGTGCACAAAACAAATGAACTTTGGGCAAAGTCGATGGGGGACTTGGCGCAAAATAGTCAATTCCTGTTTGAAAAATAAGCACTCGTTAGCCATTCATGGCAAAGCCCTATAAAAGGCCTTTACCTTTGACACCCCTTCAGTATAATTCAGCGCTTCAGCAGGGGTGTAGTTCCAATGGTAGAACAGCGGTCTCCAAAACCGATGGCTGGGGGTTCGAATCCCTCCACCCCTGCCAATTTCCATCGCTTATGCAAACTTGGTTGTCGTTACGATATCTGCTAGCGTAAACCTTAAGTGACTCGCAGGAAATTTCATGACAAGGTCGCAACCATCTCATCTAACCGTATATCAAAGCGCCATTCTAACAGAATTAGGCATTGTCGATTGGGTGGGGCAGAGTGCAAACACGGATCAACCCGTTGCTTTACAGCCCGAAGCGAAGCAAAGCGCGCAAAACATAAGCAGCGCTTCACCTGCGGCAACAATTGAAAAACTCCGTGAGTTGAATCAAAAATCAGCAACAAATCAAGCCCCTCAACGTGTAGTTTGTGATTTTAAGGCTGACAACACCTCTACGACCATAGTGCAAGATATACTTCTGGCGATAGGGCACAGCAGCTTACCTATTGAGTATTCAGGGGATGTTAACCGCAGTTCTGTCGCGGCAAAGTCAGATGCGGCAGTGTTTGCCTGGTGTATGGGGGAACAATGTCAGCTTAGCGCCCATTGTTTGACGACGCCCTCACTCACATCATTGCTGCAAGTTCAGCATAAAAAAGCTCTGTGGCAGTTATTGCAAACTCAGTACAGTGAATAATTAATCTTGAACCAAGCCCAATACAGCTTTCATGCGCTGCGCGCTGATAATTATCAGGCCTGTTTTACCTTGCATAAACAAGTGCAATACAGTCCATGGTCTGCGAAGATTTTTACAGATTGTCTGAGCAAACCGTATTTTGCTTTTAGCCTGCATGCTGAGAACACATTGCTTGGTTACTATGTGGCAATGCAAGTGCTTGAAGAAGTGACCTTGATGGATATTGCTGTCGAGCCCACTCAACAGGGTAAAGGCTACGGTAAAATTCTACTGCAGCATTTTATCAGTCAATGTGAAAAACGGGGTGCCACAGAAGCTTGGTTAGAAGTCAGGGAGTCAAATACACGCGCTATCGAACTTTACCACAACGCGTATTTCAATGTGGTAGAGACCCGTAAAAATTATTACCTAAAACCTGACGGAACAGAGTCGGCCATTATCATGCAGTGTATGATATTGCCGCAAAAAGAAGCTTGATTGGGGTAAGTTGGACAGCGGAATTTAGTAAAACATGGGTCAAGATATACCAGCAACAACTATCTTGACCCGGCTGGTAATTAGCGGCGAGCGGAACCTATGTTTAAGGGCTCAGCACTATCGGTTCTTTCGATAGCTAGTTTTACAAATTTCGAAGGATTAAAATTACAACCAACACACATGGCGATAAACTGATTCATGCTTGGGCTGCCCACATTCTTTTCCCAATTTTCATAGGTTTTACGCGTTTTTACTTCAGCTAACTTAGCCATTTTAACTGTGGTTAAGCCAGCATCTAAGCGCATTTTTCTTAAATCACTACCTAAAATATACATAGTTTTTCCTTTTTTATTTTTATGAACGCTAAGACAGAGCTACGGTCTCAGTCTGTATGTCGCTCTGTCACTTTTTTTAACCATCTTATAGTAAGGTAAAAAATGTGGATTGCGCTCCACATGGTAAAAATAGTTGGCTTGATGAGGTAAGTATTTGATCTGTATTAGATAATATTTTTACACTGAGCCTGAATTCGAGATTTTTTAATATTATTTTCACAATCAAGCTATTTAGGCTTTGAGTAATCGTTGAAGTAGGTCGCGATGTATTTCGTTAACAATGGCAAACACAACATACACGGCAATCCCATGCACTAGATAAACGTAGGCATTGTACACCACCAACACTTGTGAATATCCCAATACATGCCTGACCAAATATTCAAGTAAAACCGCCGATTGTATAATGATCGCAAATCCATAGGTATTGTATATCGCCCAATCCAGATGGGTCGGTTTTGACTTGCCGGGAAAAAAGCGGTCGACAATATTAAATCGCATAAAGCTTAGATAGCGCATCGAAAAACTGATGAGCAAAAGCGTTACGTGCCAATAAAGTTCGGGAGCGGGATAATCGATGATCATCCAATAAATCTCGGCGCACATGGCCAGAGTCACGATTAAAAAACCTAGCTTACTTAAAGGGTCAAAACGCAGAAAGATTAACACAGCAATAGTGAGCGTGTTAATGAACACGCTAATCAGGTACGAGTCATAAAATGCCAACCAAGCGAGCTCTTCAATACTTCGGGCGATAATCAACAGAATAAGCAGGCTAAGTATATTAATGCTTTGATAACACACTACCGCTGTAAAAATGAGGACACACAAAAAAAGTCGGTCAAAAAATGCCGGTTTGCCGAAGGAAAAAATACCGAGCGCAATAAAAATACCAGCCAAAACTGTGGTCACGACTTGTGGGAAATATGCTCGAAGTAGCATTAATGCTGATCAAAACCGCAAAAGTGTCTGACATCGACAAAACAGGATTCTCGGCTTGGCTGAGAAGCCTTTTGACCGCTGACAGACCAGCACTTTTTTACAAAATCAACGCTGCTACTTGTCATTCTTTCAGCTTTGTCATTTTTAATCGCTGATACTGTCTCGCAACTCAAGCTTATCTGTGACCCAAATTCTTTTAGGTTGAGCCCTGCTTCGCTATGCAATGTTTTACGTTGAAAACCATTAAATTTCTGTCTGCGTGACATGTTGAGACCTATGGAAGCGAGTGAGAGAAGTATGAAAAACAATGGGTATGGCGAAAACGTGATCGGTGGACACTATAAGTTATGGGTAAAAATCAGTAAATCAAATAATCCTGTCACGCTACTGTGTTGCACCCTGATGGACTATCTGCACACATAGGTGAAGCTTAGATTGTTTATCCTCGCCAAATCATTCAAAATACAGCTTAATTTTAAGATTAATCGCGCATTGCAAGCGTTGCCATAGTTGGCTCGACGTTGTGTTGTGCCGGCAAATAGAAGTAGTTCATTCATGTCTAATACCCCTTTTTTGCAAGAAGTCGCCAAGCGGCGCACTTTTGCTATCATCTCGCATCCTGATGCCGCCCAGCCTTTCAACGCTTAAAACCACCTTTCATTGCACACTACAATCACATCTCTACGTACTGAATTTAAAGGCTTTTTGTCTTTTTCTCGTTTCTTTGCTTTTCAATGATGTTCAAGCGTAATCTCGGAAAGTGTGTACAAACTTGAGTACAAATTCCGTTTTTGAGGCCTTTGGCGAAAATTCCATGACACAAATCTGGCTGTAGGTCTTGTGGTTACTGAGTTTGACGTGAAAAGTACTACCGTTAAAAGGAGTCTCTTTTTTTGGTAAATGTTCTCTTCTGTACCAAATTACAAAATTTAATGAATGGGTTTATTCTTGGTGTGTTTTTTGCTTTAATGCTTATTTTGAAAGATGCTTGAAGCGAACCAATACGACTATTTCTAACTGAGATATCGGACTTACCTTCAAATTTAACTGCTGTTTATACCATCATTTTGCACTTCTTTTTCGGCCTGTGTGTACAAAATTTCCTGTAACTGTGTACAAACTTCCTTTTTGTTGCACTTATCCTTCGGTTATTTGACGCGAGCTGTTCTGTAGCCCTTGCTATATATGGGCTGAGCGACAAAAGTACTTAGAGGGTTTGATGCGTCAGTTCGCGATTATCAGCTAGAGTATCTCTCTTTTGTCAATGACAAAAAATCTCCATCTACTTATATGTAATTATGTATCATCTTATGACTATTGATATGTAATAGCTAATCGACTTTGTGTTCTTTGAGTTGGTGTGATATGTTTTGATATATATTTTTCTTTAGTGATGTATTAAGGTGTATCGAAATGAGTTATGTGACAGAGCAGATACTAGAAAGCCTTCGAGAAGCTCGGGTACGTAAAGGTTTTAGTCAAAGAGAGCTGAGCGCGCGTTCGGGTGTTCCGCAAAGCCATATATCGAAAATCGAGTCTGGCGGCGTTGATTTAAGAATGTCCAGTTTGATTGCGCTTGCCCGTGTACTCGACCTAGAGCTATTGGTCGCACCAAAAAAATCTGTACCTGCCATTAAGTCGATCATTCGAAGCAGCAAAGGGAGTATCGACGAAGGTGAGACAATGTCGCCCGCATATCAGTTAGGGGAAGACGACGATGACTAATCATGTTTCTACGCTCAACGTGTTGCTCTATGGCGAACCCATCGCAACTATTACCAACGTGGGCAATGACAGAACCCTTTTTGCTTTTATGGATTCGTACATTAATCATGAATCACGGCCCGTATTAGGCCAGGATTTAGCAGGCGCGATCACGGTTGAGCCTGCGGATGGTGAAGCCTTACCACCTAATATGCATCAAGACATAGAAGATGAAACGAAGACAGATGGGCCAATGCGTTTTTCATTGGCGGGAGTGCAATTGAAGTTTTCAGCTGTGCAGCAGGCAAATGGCGGTTTGACGATCCCAGTAACCGGTCAAGGTGGTTCTTGGATTGTAAAATTACCATCGTCTCGATTTGAAGCTGTGCCAGAAAATGAATATTCAATGATGGAACTGGCCCGAATGTTGGGAATGGATGTGCCAGAAACGCAGTTACTCCCTATTAATCAGATTGCTAATATCCCAAATGGCATTGGCAAATTTGGTGACAGTGCGTTTGTGATCAAGCGCTTTGATCGTGCAGGTGATCAAGCCGTACATATTGAAGATTTTGCGCAAGTGTTTGGTGTATACCCTCAAGATAAATACAAAAAAGCCAGTATGCGCAATATTGCTCAGGTTATCGGCATCGAAGGTCAAGACGAAGACATTGCAGAATTTACGCGTCGATTGGTGTTCAATACCCTAATTGGCAATGCGGATATGCATCTGAAGAATTGGTCTGTGATTTACAAAGACAAGCGCACAGCATCGATTGCGCCTGCCCATGACTTTGTCTCGACCATTCCTTATATCCCCGATGATAGTGCGTCGCTGAAGGTGAGTCGTAGCAAGAAATTCAGTGATTTCACGCTGGATGAGCTGTCACACTTGGCGGCTAAAGCCATGCTGCCAGAAAAATTGGTGTTAGATACTGCCAAGCAAACCGTGGCAGGCTTTCATGAAATCTGGGCGAAAGAAAAAGCGCATTTACCGCTTACCAAATCGATGATTGAAGCAATCGAAACACACTTACGAAGCATACCGCTACGCTGAATTTCTAGAAGCTAGAGTGTGAATATCGATGTTTGTCGTAATGATGGTTTAACTTCACGCTAATTTACGGCGCTTTGCGCCGCAAATTGGACGTTTGGTAAACTGAATAATGACACCAGTGTTTTCATAAGGCTGATCTTCTGAACAAATCATGCATCTTTCTGACCATCAACAAGTGATGAATCAGGCGATGATAGCTTTACATTGATTTTCAGGAGAATGCAGATGATAGCAGTAGCGCACCAGGTAACCCCTTTTCTAACATCTTACGAAGTGATGGCTCGTTACCACATTAGCTATACGACGCTCTGGCGAAGAATAAAAGATGGCAGCTTGCCGCAACCTCGTATCAACCGAAATACACGAAACAAGCTGTGGCACATTGAAGACTTGGAGGAGTATGAGAAGAAAGAGGACTGAGCCTCTTTATTTTATTTTATTGTCCAAAGCGCCAGTTGAATGGAAAGCCTGTCGGCTCGATGATGGTTTCTAGTTGTTGATACCAAACGTTGTAAGCATGACGCATTTCATCCAGGTACTGATATTGGTTGTAGATAGCATCCAACCCTTTTTTGCTGTGGCCAATCATCAACTCGGCAACTTCTTGCGTCGTGATGGCCGACATACGCGTTCGCATCGTTCTGCGAAGATCATGCATAGACCAGTGTTCCATCTCAATACCAAGCGACCTGCGAGCCCAGATTTTCACATTGTTAGGAATAGTGGTATCAAAGCCATTTGTGGCAAGCTCTTCTTGTCCGTTCGCGGGAAACAGGTAAGTTGATTTACTCATCTGCATCGCCAGTTCAATCAGCTCAATAGCAGGCCTTATCAATGGCCGCATGATCGGCGCTCCAATTTTCTCACCTTGTTTACGGATCTCTATAGGCACTGTCCACATTGCAGATTGCAAGTCAAAGTGATGCTTTTCAGCTTGAATGAGTTCTCCCTTGCGACCGCCCAATAGCAGAAGCAATTTTATGTAGATGCGGTTCTTCTCAGTAATTTTTGACTCGTGCAAATAGCGCCAAAGTATCCTGATCTCGTTGTCATTTAGCACCCGAGTTCGTTTGCCTTTCTTGCCGCCGACTTTCTTTGCAGTGATACCAGCGGCAGCGTTAATTTCCAAAATTTGTTCATCAATCAGCCAGTCATAGAACTTATGCAGCACAGACACTAGGCGCTCTGTGTTTGACGGAGACGATTCCGAAACCTCACGAAGACAGTTTCTTAAGGACAATTCATTGATGTCAGTTAATGGGTACTTGCCAAGTCGGGGCAGCAAATATATTTCACTGCTGCGTTTTTGGTAGTGCCACGTTTTTTCCTTTAGCCCTTGCTTACCGGCAGAGTCTATCCAGTCTCGAAAAATCGATTCGAAGCTTTGATTGGCAGAATACTTGGCCCGTTCCTGCTGTAGGTAGAGCTTGGGGTTTCTGCCCTGGTCGAGTACCGCCCTTAACCTATCCAGCTCATTCCTGGCTTCAGCAAGCTTCATAAGTGGGTAAGTACCTATGTCTACCCGCTGTTGCTTGCCATCGAACCGATAACGAAACTGAAAAACAATTTTGCCCTTGGGCGATACCCGAGCACTTAGTCCATCTCGGTCAGCTTTTACTACGGTTTCTTTTGCTTCTTTATTTAACCTGGCATCGAGCCAGCTAACTGATAACGCCATGTTATAAGCCCAGCCCTAGTTTGGATTTTAATGATTGTTTACGTGATTCTGCTTTGGGTTCTGGCGCTGTACTCACAGAAGTAATTTCAACTTCTGGAGCATTGCCATCCACCGGTGCAGATGTCGTGGATAAATTGGGTTGGCTCATGTGAATTAAGCCAAAGGTGGCCAGCATCCTCAGACGCTCAGCGCGTTCCCGTGGCGGAGTCTTTTCTAATTCTTTGAGCAGTTCAGGGTGGCTCCCTGGGGGAATGTTGACGACAACTCTCATGATCAGGCCCCATAAAACCAGAAGCCTCGGACGTTCGCCAAAACAGACTGCTCCGGCACGATTATCTTGCTTCGTGAAAAAATCTCCTTGGCCGCTTC
>Ga0210026_1000444_pt1 | contig 47647 bp, 42 predicted proteins | sample CryGeymeta201509_FD_183977 | JGI IMG/M metagenome (GOLD analysis project Ga0210026, IMG submission 183977) | Groundwater microbial communities from Crystal Geyser aquifers in Utah, USA - Crystal Geyser metaG 2015-09 (SPAdes) (version 2) | ecosystem: Environmental > Aquatic > Deep subsurface >...
CGACATCACAAAATAATTCGACTAGGTTCTTCATGCCTGTTCCTCTGTTGGTTCCCACTTTCTTGGTCGAAAGATCGGATCTTGGAACAGGCATTTAGTTCAATTTCTTAAACAGGATTGGGGTTAACTAAAACATGAAGCTACACCAAATACCAAATAACTCCGTGAGGATTTTTCCACGTAGCTTACTTCTGGTGTTTTAGTTTGTCGCTGAAGGAGCACTAACACGACTCATTGCTCGTCGATGGCCAGTGTTGTTTAATCCCGCTGAGACAGCGGGATTGTCAATGCATCGATACTTTTATTGTGCCGATCCATGAGGGCAAAGTGCACTGCGCTCATGCACACCAACTAAGACTTATGCGCTTTTTTATGCATGCGTATTAACAGTGCCCGTTTGCGGCGCTGTGAATCGTTAATCACCTTGGTTTTATCTTCATAAGGATTGGCACCTTCGCGGAATTCCACCTTGATGGGTGTGCCCATGATCTTCAGCGATTTACGGAAGTAATTGATCATGTATTTTTTGTAGGCATCAGGAAGGTCGTTAACCTGATTACCGTGCACAACAATCAAAGGCGGATTGTAACCACCGGCGTGAGCATACTTCATTTTTACGCGGCGTCCACGCACCATGGGCGGTTGATGATCGGCTTGTGCCATTTCCATAATGCGGGTCAGCATGGCGGTATTAATTCGTTTGGTAGCAGACTGATAGGCTTCCTGTACCGAAGCAAACAAGTTACCAACACCGGTGCCGTGCAGGGCCGAAATGAAATGAATGCGGGCAAAATCAATGAAGCCTAAACGCCGATCCATTTCTCGTTTGATTTCTTCTTTGAGATCGTTTTTTAAGCCATCCCATTTGTTCACCGCCACGACCAATGAACGTCCGGCATTAAGCACAAAACCCAAAAGGCTTAGGTCTTGATCGGTTAATCCTTCTTGAGCGTCAATCACCAGCAACACCACGTTAGCTTCTTCAATGGCTTGCAACGTTTTAACGATGGAGAACTTTTCTACGGCTTCCGATATCTTTTTACGTTTTCTTACCCCAGCCGTGTCAATCAGCACATACTCGCGTCCATCACGCTCCATGGGAATAAAAATACTGTCACGAGTGGTGCCGGGTTCGTCATAAACTACCACCCTTTCCTCACCTAAAATGCGATTTGTGAGGGTGGATTTACCCACATTGGGTTTGCCTACTAGGGCGAGTTTAATGGGTAAGTTTTGTAATTTTTCGAGTTGCGCATCGGCATCCAATTCTTCAGGATTTGTTTCCTCTTCAGGAATACGCATATCTGGAAAATCTTTTTCCAGCGGATCAAGTACCAGAGACAACAAGTGGGAAATTCCGCGCCCATGAGCCGCTGCAATTTGATTAACGTTACCCAAACCTAGGGTATAGAAATCAGCGCTTTCGCTGTCGCCATCAATGCCATCCACTTTATTGGCCACCACATACACCGGCTTTTCTTGTTTGCGTAGATGATTAGCAATGCCGATGTCGGCAGACGTTAACCCACTGCGCGCATCCACTAAAAACAACACTAAATCGGCTTCGACAATGGCTAACAAACTTTGCTCAGCCATGGCCATGTCGATGCCCTGTTCGTTGCCGCTTATGCCACCCGTATCCACCACAATAAATTGCAGACCTTCATATTTGGCTTGACCATATTTGCGATCACGAGTTAAGCCCGGAAAATCTGCCACTAGGGCATCTCGGGTGCGCGTTAAACGGTTAAATAAGGTGGACTTTCCCACATTCGGGCGACCAACCAAGGCAACAACGGGCAACATAAATCACTATCCTATAGACAAAAAGGGCTTAGGCACATTGCCTAAGCCGATAAAAAACTAACAGCTATTTGCCACCAACTCTGTTGGTGTTAAGCAGCGCTATGGCGTTTGAATCGCCACCAGCTTGCCATCACGCGTTTGAGTATACAGCACTTTTCCGTCTACTACTGGCGCGGCATAAATGCTTTCATCTTCATCGTCGCCACCTACTTCCATACGCGCAACAATTTTACCATCACTTTGATTAAACCAATGTAAAAAGCCGTATTTATCGCCGGCAACTAAATACTCACCCACTGGCACGGCCGCCGTCAAAGTACGTTGTTTCAACTTACCCTGGCTCCATAATTCCACGCCGTTACGGCTATCGAGGGCATAGACGTTACTGTTTACGTCAACAAGAAACAGGGTACTGCCGGCCATCGTGAGACGGCTATAAGACTTGTATTCCCGTTTCCAGATAACACGACCACTGCGCAGTTCTACTGCAGCCAAAGAGCCGTCGTAAGTGATTACATAGATGATGCCAGCCGAGACCAGTGGTTGGCTGTCAATATCGACAATCCGCTCTAATTCGGTGACACCACTGGCAGAGGTAATCACTTGTTCCCAAGCGGTTTGCCCGGTTCCCAGGATGTTGACCACTAACTTACCTGTGGCGGTACCAATAATGGCTCCACCATTTACCGCAGCTGGAGCTGATACACCGCGCAATGACAGCGGTGGCACTTCAGATTCATAGGTCCATATTTCAGCACCGGTTGCGGCGTCCAGCGCAAACACCATGCCTGAACCTGTATTGAGCACCACTACACCTTCGTCGATAGCAGGCGAGGAAATGATCTCGCCTTTTACCATCACACGCCATTTCACCTCACCAGAGGCGGCATCTAGGGCAATGACTTCACCGTTTTCCGTGCCCACATATACCGTGTCGTAAGCCACACTCACTCCACCCGCTAATTTAGCAGGTGTACCATATGACCATAATTTTTTGAGGCCAGAAAACATGCCTTTATCTTCAAAAACAGCAAAGTTCTGCTTCCACACTCGCTTCCCTGTTTTTTGGTCAAAGGCAGACACCAAACCTTGTCGATTGGCCGCATACACTTTGCCATAGGCTAAAGCTGGTTCAAGGCGCGAATAATAGTAGGAGACACCTTTGCCAAGGTCTTGTTCCCACAATTCAGTAGGCTTGAATTGCGCTTCAATGGGCTGTAAACGACGAATGGCAATTTCTTCATCATCGGCAAACCAATCGCTCACGGTAGAGCAGCTGGATAACAAAATAGCGCCAGTTAGGGCGATGAGGTAAACACGCATTTTCAAAGTATTCACCTTAACTATTGGCTGCAGCTGCAGAACGGTTGGCCAAGTTATCCATTTTCATTTTCAGCGTAGAGTCGTTGCTATTTTTTTCAAGGGCAGCACTATAGGCCGCACGGGCTTTATCGAATAAAGATTGCGCCACATAAACATCGCCTTTAATTTCTTGGGTTTGGCCACTGAAGGCTTCATCCGTCACCAATTCGGCGGTTGCTAAGGCTTCATCTAGTTTACCTTGTTCAAGTTGCACTCTGGCTAAACGTAACTGAGCAATGGCTTTCACCGCCATCATGTCGGCCGTGCCACTGACAAAACTCAATTGTTTCTCTGCTTCACTTAAATCTTTACGCTCTATGGCTTGTTGTGCCAATTCAAATGCCATTAATTGCGCATAACCAGAGTCGTTGTTAGCGCTGATATAGGCTTGCGCCTGACTAAAACCACCGTCATCTTTCAGTAATTGTTGCTCTGCTTGTTCGTAGGCTACAGACGCCTGCTCTTGGGCGGCTTTTTGATTATCGTTATACCAACGCCAAGCGTACAAACCACTCAGACCCAAAACAGCGCCTATGACCATGGCCATGCCATTTTCTTTCCAGAAACGCTTAATGGCTTCAACTTGTTGTTCTTCGGTTTCGTAACGTTCCATTTATTCTTCCTCTTACTACTCAAAGCGCTACTGAGAGCGTGTTATTTTAATTTAATTGTTTTTAAGGGCTTAAGCTCAGTTGCCTGGCAACTGAGTTTGCACAAACGTCACAAGATCTTGATTCGCCACGGTGATTTGTTCTTGCTGTTCACGCAAAAATTTAACTGTCACGTACTGACCTTGAAGTTCACTCTGCCCCAGTAAAAAGGCCAGTTTTGCACCACTGGCATCGGCTTTTTTCATTTGTTTTTTTACATTGCCACCGCCACAGTGCGTTTGGGTTCTTACCCACGGTAGCTGTTCTCTTAACTGCTCTGCCACTTGCCATATTGCGTCTTGCGCTTCGTCATCCACGGCAGTGACATAGATGTCCACCGCTGGCGCAACATAGGTATCCGGCGCAAGGGTTTGCAGCAATAACACCAAACGTTCTAAACCGATGGCAAACCCTACCCCTTGGGTTGCTTTGCCACCTAATTGTTCCACTAAGCCATCATAACGGCCACCAGCACACACGGTGCCTTGTGCCCCTAAACTCTCCGTCACCCATTCAAACACCGTGCGGTTGTAATAATCTAAGCCGCGTACCAGCGCTGAATTAACCCGGTATTGGATGCCTAACTTGTCTAATCGTTCACACAGTGCCTGAAAATGTTGCTGGGATTGTGCATCAAGGCAATCAATCAACTTGGGGGCATCTTTAACCACTGCTTGAACCTGAGGATTTTTGCTGTCTAATACCCGCAGAGGATTGCTGTCTAAACGCCGTAAACTGTCTTCGTCTAGTTCACTTTGGCGTGATTGCAAATAAGCCACTAACTGCTCTTTGTAAGCGCTCCGTGCTTCATTTGATCCTAAAGAATTGATTTCCAACGACACGTGTTGCTGAATACCAAAACGCTGCCATAATCTGCTGCTGAGTAAAATGACTTCGGCATCAATATCAGGCCCAGCAAAACCAAAGGCTTCAATCCCAAATTGATGAAATTGACGATAACGTCCTTTTTGCGGACGCTCGTGGCGAAACATGGGCCCCATGTACCACAAACGCTGCTGTTGGTTATATAACAAACCGTGTTCATTACCCGCGCGGACCACGCTAGCGGTGCCTTCAGGGCGCAAGGTCAAGCTATCATTGTTGCGGTCGTTGAAGGTGTACATTTCTTTTTCAACGATATCGGTGACTTCACCAATAGAGCGTTTGAACAGATCGGTGCTTTCCACAATGGGCGTGCGGATCTCTTGATAACCATAGCTGGCAACAACTTGTCGTATCACGCCTTCGACATATTGCCATAAGCCGCTTTGTACTGGCAGGCAGTCATTCATGCCGCGGATAGCTTGGATTTGTTTTGACACTGATCTTACTCTTGAACTGTTTTAAAAAAGCCCCGCATTATAGGGGCTTTGTGCTTAAACGTAAAACCTTGCAGACGAAAAAGCGGTGCTTATTCCATTAATCAGCGAGGTTATAGAATTAACTGAGGTCTTTGATGGCGATTTTGTTCTTTTCTTCCATTAATGCCGCTTTTGCGCGGATGCGTTTTTCGAGCTGATCAACTAATTCATCATTGGATAGTCGTTCTTTTTGGCGTTTGCCATCCACATAATAGCCACTCATGTTGCGCGCCCCGGTTAAGCCTAAATCTGACACTTCCGCTTCACCCGGCCCATTCACCACACAGCCAATAATGGAGACATCCATGGGCGTTAACAAATCTTCTAAACGTTGTTCTAGAGCATTTACGGTGCTTATCACATCGAATTCTTGGCGTGAGCAACTTGGACAAGCAATAAAGTTAATACCACGAGCACGAATGCGCAGAGATTTGAGAATGTCGAAGCCGACTTTAATTTCTTCAACAGGATCAGCAGCGAGAGAAATACGAATAGTATCCCCTATGCCTTCCGCTAATAACATGCCTAAACCCACTGAGCTTTTCACTGCACCGGCACGCAGTCCACCGGCTTCAGTAATACCAAGATGCAGTGGCTGGTCGATACGTTTTGCTAGCTCGCGATACGCGCCCACCGCTAAAAAAACGTCTGAGGCTTTTACGCTGACTTTAAACTGAGCAAAATTGAGTTTGTCGAGAATATCTACATGGCGCATGGCAGATTCAACTAAGGCAGCAGGGGTAGGTTCGCCATATTTTTCTTGCAGATCTTTTTCAAGGGATCCACCGTTGACACCAATCCGAATAGGGATGCCTTTGTCGCGTGCGCAATCCACCACCGATCTAACCCGATCCATACTGCCAATATTCCCGGGGTTGATGCGCAAACAGTCAACGCCATACTCCGCCACTTTGAGGGCGATACGATAATCAAAGTGAATGTCGGCAATCAGCGGAATAGACACTTGTTGCTTAATTAATTTGAACGCTTCAGCCGCTTCCATGGTGGGAATAGAGACACGCACCAACTCCCCTCCTACCCCTTGAATGCGTTTAATTTGTGCCACAGTCGCCGCAACATCAGTGGTTAAGGTATTGGTCATGGATTGCACCGCTATCGGTGCTCCATCACCAATGGGCACAGAGCCAACATAGATGCGGGTGGATTTGCGGCGAATAATGGGAGATTCAGCAAACATAATTACGCTATTACACCTCTTAAATGATTTTTTTCGCTCTGCCCAGCCTATTCACTGAATGGCAAGGTAAACTTAGCGGTACTATTCGTTCTAAAGCCAGATAAATCCACTCGTTGGCCGTCATAATCAATTTGCACGACTTCGGGGGCACACAAGATGACTGAAAATGGTGGCTCTCCTTCAACACTCATGACCCTGCCCTGCTTCTTCGTTCCATAAGCAATGTCATCACCCGTTGCATCGGTCAGTTTCATCCAGCAGTCACTGGTGAAAGTAAAAACTAAAGGCACGGACTGCACGCCAGGCTGCGCAGCGCTCGTGGTCGTTGCAATGGTGTAGGAAGGCGAACTATTAAGCTCTGAAAGCTCTGTGTTGTTCATCTCGGTATTGGTACTGTCAAGTGATAACACCCTCGACTCATCCAATGCTGCACTTGACTCACTGTTTGTAGTGCCCAGTTCATAGGCTGCCACCACATTCGATTCGTTGGTTAAAGGTTCGGTATCGCTAGTCGTAACAGTTGTGTCAGCTGACTGAGGCAGGTCTACAACGTTAGCGACGGATGTCGAAGAACTCTGCTGAAACCACCACATGACGGCAAGGGCTATAACGACAGCCACAATCAAGTACGTTACTAACATGAGTTTGTCGTCATGGGCCTGGGTGGCAAGGCGTTTAGAAAAACTTTGTAGTTTTGCTGGTTCTTTTTTCTGAGTATTTAAACTATCAAAAGCCGCGATCACTTCTGCTTCACTGACACCAACTTCCCTTGCGTATAATTTAAGGTAGCCTTTTAGAAACGTTAGCGAAATATTGTAATCGTAGTTATCGGCTTCAATGTCTTGAATGAGGCTATTTTTAAGGCGGACTTTATCGGCAACGTCTTGCGTACTCAAGTTACGAGCCTGTCGAGCGGCTTGTAATATAAGACCAGGGCTAACCGGTGGCAGCGCTTGCTGTTCTTCGATCATAGTTAGTTGTTACTCTTGTTCACTGGCTGGTTCTGGAGAAGTAATGCGCAACTTCTTACCTGCATAGATATCTGCAGCATCACTCAATTTGTTCCATTCTATCAGACGCTGCATCCTGATATTGTAACGTAACGAGATACGATACAAATTTTCTCCTTTCTGCACAACATGATACGCCACTTCATCACTCTGAGGAGGCTCATTCACCAAGGGTTTTTCAGGGTTTTCACCCATAGCAGGAGCCCCTGCTGAGGTATTATCCCTGGGCACAATTTCGCTAGGATTAGTTTCGTTAGCCTTAGTTTCGTCAGAGTCAGTTTCATTAGACACCATTTCGTTCGATACCGTTTCCTTCGATGCTGCCTCGTTTTTGCTCTGTGCTACCTTTTCACTGGCTGGCTCGGTCGCCCTCGCCATTGTTGTGTCAGTCTGCGCTGCGGGCTGCTCTGTGCTTAGTGCACTTTCTGAGGCTTCGCTAAGAGGTTCTTCTGGGGCGCTGGGTATGCTCGGTGTTTGTTTGTTTGATTTACGCACTACCGGTTGTGGCACCGTGGCTTTTTGCAGCAGCGATGTTCGATAGGTAGCACTCGCCGCTGAATCTGGGTAGATTTTCAATAACATGGCACCATAAGATTGTGCCGAGGCAATATTACCCAAGGCAGATTCAATTTGACTGGACAGCAACAAACTATCTGCACTGATCTGCGCGACCTTTTCATATTTTTTGAGTACGTCCTTTGCTTCCAGCCAGCGCTGCTCTTTTACTAAACTTTGGGTCAGCAAAAATAAACTTCTTGACCGCCCTGGTTGATGATTGACGGCGCTGCGCAAATACTCTGTGGCCTCGCTTTGATAACCTTGACTTTGGCTACACAACGCTAAATTCTCATAGGTTTCGGCACTCGAAATATAATTGTTACTGTTAACTGCCTTGAGAAAATAACTTTTCGCTTGGGCATACTTACCTTGCCCACACATAAAGGCACCATAACTATTGGCAATGTCCGGATTATTCGGGGCAAGCTCCATAGCGGTTTGATAGGATTTTTCTGCAGCGATGATTTCATCAACCGCCTGATAGTAATAAGCCATGGCGTAATGAGCATCAGCCGAGCGCGGAGCAAACTCTAAGGCTTTGTCTAGATTAAACTTAGCTTGGCTAAAATTGCCATTTTTTAAATACGTTAAACCGAGAGAAACGCGGGATTTGGCAGCTTTTTGTTGATCAAAGTCCTCACCAATGCCAGGACGACTGGTTTGGCTAGTACAGCCAACAACACCAAGTAAGAGACAACAAAATAACAGACTTTTAAAATTCATTACGTTTGTTCACCGCTGAAAAAAACCTATTGTGCCATTTTTACCGAAATATTCTCGCCCTTAAGTTGTTTTTTCAACATTCTTTTTGTGCGATCAACCACATCGCCTACTAATTGACCACATGCAGCGTCAATATCGTCACCTCGGGTACGCCTTACCACCACCACTAAACCATAGGTCATGAGTACCTTGGCGAAGCGGTCAATACGGGAATTACTCGAACAGGTATAGGGAGAACCTGGATAAGGGTTAAAGGGAATGAGGTTGATTTTACAGGGTGTATCAGTCAGTACTTTTGCCAAGGCATGAGCCTGATCAGTGCTGTCATTGATGCCATTGAGCATGACATATTCCACGGTAACCTTGCCTTGATTTGCATTCGACTTACCCAAATAACGGCGAACGGCAGCTAAAAATACCTCAATGGGATACTTTTTGTTAATGGGTACAATTTCGTTACGCAGTGCATCATCTGGGGCATGTAATGAAATGGCTAAGGCCACATCAATTTGGTCACCCAGTAAATCGAGCGCCGGCACGACGCCAGAGGTACTCAAGGTAACGCGGCGTTTTGACAAACCAAAAGCCAAGTCATCCATCATCAGTTCCATGGCGGGAACGACATTTTTCAAATTAAGTAGCGGCTCACCCATGCCCATCATAACTACGTTGGTGATGGGGCGACGCGCTGAATCATTACTCAAGCCAATCGTGGTAGCTACACGCCATACCTGGCCAATGATTTCTGATACTTTTAGGTTGCGATTAAACCCTTGCTGCGCCGTGGAGCAAAATGTGCACTCTAGGGCACAACCCACTTGCGAAGAGACACACAGAGTGGCACGGTCCCCATCAGGGATCCAAACGGTTTCGACTTCTTGCCCACCATCGAGGCGTAGCGCAAATTTAATCGTGCCGTCAGAGGCATTCTGTTGATAAGCGATCTCAGGTGCACGGACTTCACATTGATCGATTAACTTAGCACGTAAGACCTTATTAAGATTGGTCATCTGTTCAAAGTCAGCCACACCTTGCTGATAAATCCATTTCATGACTTGATCAGCACGGAAGGGCTTTTCCCCTAACTCGCTAAAAAATGCACGTAGTCCCGCACGATTAAAATCGAGCAGATTAACTTTGGTGGATTTTACTGGCTGTATTTGTGCTGACATGACTAACCTCGACTCAGTGGTCACTTAACTGAAACAATTATACCAACAAGCGCGCCTAAGTGAGACACCCTGCGGCAAATAACACAAAAGGGAGCCAAGGCTCCCTTTTGCTTGTTAACTTTTTTTGCTTAACGAGTGCGTGGGCACAACTCTTCATCACTGAAGAAATACGCGATTTCACGCGCAGCTGATTCTGGTGCATCAGACCCGTGACAGGCATTTTCATCAATAGATGCAGCGAAATCAGCGCGTAACGTACCGGCTAGCGCTTGAGCAGGGTTAGTTGCACCCATGATTTCACGATTTTTTAATACGGCATTTTCGCCTTCTAATACTTGAATCATCACTGGACCAGAGGTCATGAAGCTAACCAATGCACCAAAGAAAGGACGTGCACTGTGCTCAGCATAGAAACCTTCGGCTTGCTCTTTGCTCAAGTGCAACATTTTAGCCGCCACGATTCTTAGGCCAGCCGTTTCAAAACGGTTGTAGATTGCGCCAATTACGTTTTTTGCAACAGCGTCGGGTTTAATGATTGAGAAAGTGCGCTCTAAAGCCATTTCTGAACTCCGTAGTAATTTATGTAAAGAAAAAGGTGCTAAAAAAATTCGCGCGGATTATATGCAAAATGCGGCCAATTACCTAATTATTCGCGGCTATTTTTGCTAACTCGCTCATTCTTATTGCAATTTAGTTGCTGTGTTACAAAAAAAGGAGCGGTATTCGCTCCTTTTTCAAATCAATAAAACAGTGAAACTAGTTTAATTGATGAATTTCAATGTCGGCACTGGCTTTCAGTGAGGCCAATAAATCACCATACACCAGTTGTGCGCGGCTTGAGGCTAAGCGTTGTTGCAAGTTTTGCAATTGATTGGTTTCAGGTGATGGCGCCGGATTAATCTTGGTCAATTGCACAAGGGCGACGTCGCCGGAGAGTAAATCCACTACCGATGCATTATTTTGCTCATCGCCAGACAATTTAAACAACGCGGTGAGTAAGTTTTGCCCCAGTGCTGCATCGTTCCGGCCAACCTGTTGTTGCTCAACCCATGTCACACTCTTGCTTGCCAATTGTTCAGTAATGTCTTCACCCGCTTGCAGTTGACTTAAACGTTGCTGTGTCCAATCACGCGCTGCGGCTTGTGCCGCCTGGGTGGTGAGTTGCTGTTTAATCTCAGCACTGACTTCTTCTAAGGCTTTGGTACGCTCAGCTTCATTTTGAACTACACGCAACACCATCAAACGGTTGTCGCCCAGGTCGATCACATCGCTGTTTAATGCCTGTTCAATTAAGTCGTCATTAAAAACCGCGTTTAAAGCACGGGCATCCGCTAATGCTTCAGGTGGATTATTGCGGGTAAACATCTGTGTGGTGACGATTGATTTGCCAGCAACGGCAGCCACTTCGTCTAAATTATCAGGATTTTCAAAGGCGACTTCAGCCAAACGTTGTTGCAAGGCATACAGTTCTTCTTCCGCTTTTTGGGTTTTGATTTTACCCATTACATCATCCATAACCTCAGCCAAAGTGGAAACTTGCTCAGGTTTAAGGTCATTTAATTTAATGATGTGAAAACCAAATTCACTTTTCACTACAGCACTGGTATCGCCCACAGCAGCTAAACCGAAAGCGGCGTCGTCAAATGCGGGATCCATCATGCCCTTGGTCAGCCACTCTAGATCACCACCTTTTTCAGCGCTGAAGGTATCTGCCGAATATTCTTTTGCCAATGCGGCAAAATCTTCACCGGCTTGTACTTTCGCTAACACCGATTCTGCCTTGGCTAAACTGGCGGATTCATCATCACCAAATTCAAATAAAATATGCGCCACACGACGTTCTTCATTTTTTTTGTAGTTAGCAATGTTCGCTTGATAGAACTCTTCTAACTCTTGTTCACTGGGCTGAATTTTGGGTAAAAGATCATCTAAGCTTAATTCTACATAGGCAACGCTGACCTTTTGCTCTGTGTCAAAACGCGTGATGTTGGCTTGGTAATAGGCTTCAATCTCAGCATCTGCAACTGTCACTTCACTTTCAAACGATTTTGCATCCACAGTAAAATATTTAATGTCACGCGTTTGTTGCTGCAAAGCAAAAGCTTGTTGAGCTTCGCTGGTAAGGGCAAATTCAGAGCCAATCAAGGCTTTAGACAGTTGGCGGCGCACCATGTCATTACGCATGTAGTCACGAAATCCACTGGCTTGGAAGCCTGCTTGACGTAAAACTAACAAGTAGCGGTCATTGTCGAATTTGCCATCGATTTGGAATTCTTGCATTTGCACAATCGCTTGTTTGATTTGTGCATCACTGACACGTAATCCCAATTCACGTGCCGCTTGATCAATTAATTTTTCGCTGATCAATCTATCAAGTACGCCTCGTTTGAATTCGTTTAAATAATTGGTATCACTTGCCAATGCAGCAAACGCTTCACCATATTGTGATTCCATACGCGCCCGCTCATTTTGGTAAGCTTTTTCAAGCGCGTCACGGCTAATGTCTTGGCCATTAACACTGGCAGCAGCAGAATTGATTGACGAATTGACGTAGCTACCGATTCCAGCAAAAGCGAAACTCAGTATGACCAATCCTAAAATTACCGTGGCCCAAGTGCCCTGCGACCCTTCTCTAATTCTTTCCAACATAATACGTTCAAAACTCCTGATGAGTGGTAATGGCTTTGCTTGACAACTGTATCTGCACAATCGTTTCAGGCAGCGCGGTAAGCTAATCGCGCGGGATTATATATCAATCACTTGGATTTATTAACACAGGAATCTGCCTGTCAGGCATAAAATAGGCGGTAAATATCACCAAAGCGCAGAAAAACAAAAGGCGATGACTGAGCATCGCCTCTTTTTACATTTTTTAGATGCTTAGTTACAAGCGTCTTTCAATGCTTTACCAGCTTTGAAAGAAGGTACTTTAGCCGCTGAAATTTGGATAGTTTGGCCAGTTTGCGGGTTACGACCGCTACGAGCAGCGCGCTCACGCACAGCAAACGTACCGAAACCAACTAGTGCAACTTGGTCACCATCTTTAAGTGCAGATGTAATTGCATCAGTTAATGCATCCAGTGCACGGCCTGCTGCTGCTTTAGAAATGTCTGCGCTGGCAGCGATAGAATCGATAAGTTGAGACTTATTCACAATATGAACCCCTTCATTTGTTATTATACTGTTGGCTCGCAACATGCGATGCCGAAGTGTTATAGCAAGCCTGAATTCTAACTTCAAGCACATCTTTACAAATATTTAACTTCTATGAATCGTCTCCATCCCTTTTGTGACAAGGCCTAAAGCGAATCTGCTGGAAAGGCTACCATAACTATTTACATAGTGAAGCCCTAAAAACCAAAAAAACTAAAAAAATTTGCGTTTAATGCTGTTTTTTTCACCAATCACGCCGTGACTGGTGAAAACTTCTCCGGATTTTCAGCCAAGGCTAACAACAACACTTCATCAATCCAACGTACTGGATGAATAGCCAGATCCCGTTTTACGTTCTCTGGGATTTCTTCCAAGTCACGTTCGTTTTCATGGGGAATGATAACGGTTTTGATGCCACCACGATGCGCTGCCAATAATTTTTCTTTCAATCCGCCGATGGCCAACACTTCACCACGCAAGGTAATTTCCCCAGTCATGGCCACGTCACAACGCACTGGATTACCCGTCAAAGTAGAAACCAAGGCTGTACACATGGCAATACCGGCACTGGGTCCATCTTTGGGCGTCGCGCCCTCTGGCACGTGAACGTGGATATCACGTTTTTCATGAAAATCATTGTTGATACGCAGTTTTTCAGCGCGACTACGCACCACTGTCATCGCTGTTTGAATGGATTCTTGCATCACCTCGCCCAATGAGCCGGTAAAGGTAGTTTTGCCTTTACCCACCACAGAAGTGGCTTCTATCGTCAGCAAATCACCACCGACTTGTGTCCATGCCAGCCCCGTTACTTGGCCAACTTGATTTTCTTTGTCGGCTTTACCGTAATCGAAACGTTGCACGCCGAGGAACTGATTCAGGTTTTTCTGATTAACCACCACTTGCTTGATGCTTTTATCGAGTAAAATCTTCTTCACTGCTTTACGGCAGATTTTTGATATTTCCCGTTCTAAACTGCGCACGCCTGCCTCGCGTGTGTAATAACGAATAATGCCAACAATGGCGTCTTCTTCAATCACCAACTCTGAGGCAGTAAGACCGTTGCGTGATATCTGTTTATCGATTAAGTGCCCTTTTGCAATATTTAACTTCTCATCTTCGGTATACCCAGATAAACGGATGACTTCCATCCTGTCGAGTAAGGGACCGGGAATGTCCATACTGTTAGAGGTCGCCACAAACATCACGTCAGATAAATCATAATCCACCTCTAAATAGTGGTCGCTGAAACTGCTGTTTTGTTCTGGATCGAGGACTTCCAATAAAGCAGACGAGGGGTCGCCACGCATATCCGAAGACATTTTGTCGATTTCATCCAACAAAAAAAGCGGGTTTTTAACCCCTACCTTGGCCATCTTCTGGATCATTTTACCCGGCATTGAACCAATGTAAGTGCGACGATGCCCCCGAATTTCAGCTTCATCACGCACGCCTCCCAAGGCCATGCGCACATATTTGCGGCCGGTGGCTTTGGCGATGGATTGTCCTAATGAGGTTTTACCCACCCCTGGTGGACCAACTAAACATAAAATCGGGCCTTTGAGCTTCTTAACTCGTTGCTGAACAGCCAAATACTCGAGGATACGCTCTTTGACTTTGTCCAAACCATAATGGTCAGCATTAAGAATGTCATCGGCTAAGGCGAGGTCTTTTTTGACAACACTGCGTTTAACCCAAGGCACATTGATTAACCAATCGATATAACTTCTGACCACCGTTGCCTCTGCCGACATTGGCGACATCATCTTCAGCTTATTTAATTCAGTGGTGGCTTTTTTCTTCGCCTCTTCAGGCATTTTGGCATCGTTAATTTTCTGGCTGAGGGTTTCAAACTCATCCGGTGCATCTTCTAATTCGCCAAGTTCTTTTTGAATGGCTTTCATTTGCTCATTCAAATAATACTCACGCTGACTTTTCTCCATCTGCTTTTTAACCCGCGTACGGATTTTTCGTTCCACTTGCAGCAGATCGATTTCACTTTCCATTAATGCCATCAAGTATTCTAAACGCTCTGTAACGCTGAGCATTTCCAATACTTTTTGTTTTTCCGCAAGCTTGAGGGGCATGTGCGCCGCCATGGTATCTGCGAGCCGCGCTGCTTGTTCAATACCACTTAAGGAAGTCAGCACTTCAGGTGGGATCTTTTTATTGAGTTTTACATAACCTTCAAACTGCGAAATAGCCGAACGTACCAAGACTTCTTGTTCGTTTTCGGCCAATTCTTCATCGGTTTTGCTATTAATTTCAGCGACAAAATAGTCTTCGGTATGGGTAAAGCGTGAAATTTCACCACGTAAGTTACCTTCAACTAATACCTTCACTGTACCGTCAGGCAACTTCAATAACTGCAGGATGGTGGCAATTGTACCGACGCTATACATGTCTTTGCTGCTTGGCTCATCGACACCCGCATCTTTTTGTGCCACCAAAAAAATCTGTTTGTCTTTTTCCATGGCTGCCTCTAAACAGCGAATGGATTTTTCACGGCCGACAAAGAGGGGAATTACCATGTGGGGGTACACCACCACATCGCGCAGTGCTAATACCGGCATCTCAAGGCGATTTTCTCGCGATTTAGTCATATTGAATCTCGACCTAATTTTGATTAATAAATAATTGCAGTGTATATGGGGATGCGCGCTTAAAGTTCAAATAAAAATCTAAACTAAAAGCCCGTTGCTAAAAAAAAGATCCCGTAGGGGACCTTTTTTTGCACAATAAACAAAGCCACTAGACCTTATTCAGATGCCGCTTTTTTATCTGTAGAGTTATCGTAAATAAGAATGGGTTTTGATTCACCGCGAATGACCGCTTCATCAATCACCACTTTGCTCACGTTATTCATTGAGGGCAAGTCGTACATTGTATCCAACAACACCGCTTCAACAATAGAACGCAGACCACGTGCACCGGTTTTGCGTTTCATGGCTTTTTTAGCGATGGCCTGCAAGGCATCTTCACGGAATTCAAGCTCGGTATGCTCCATACCAAATAACGCCGAATACTGCTTGGTGAGCGCGTTTTTCGGTTCGCGTAGGATCTGAATCAGCGCTTCTTCATTGAGTTCTTCAAGGCTAGTTAATACCGGCAGACGACCGATGAACTCGGGGATCAAACCGTATTTAACTAAATCTTCAGGCTCGACTTTTTTGAACAACTCCCCTTCGCGGGATTTGTCTTTGCTGTTTTTGATCTCTGTGGCGAAACCGATGCCAGTGCCTTTGTGAGCGCGTTGCTCAATCACCTTGTCTAAGCCAGCAAATGCACCACCACAAATAAATAAAATCTTAGAGGTATCCACCTGCAAAAATTCTTGTTGGGGGTGCTTTCTGCCGCCTTGCGGAGGTACTGAGGCAATGGTGCCTTCAATTAGTTTAAGCAAGGCTTGTTGTACACCTTCACCCGACACATCACGGGTGATAGACGGGTTATCTGATTTACGAGAAATTTTGTCGATTTCATCAATGTACACAATACCACGTTGCGCTTTCTCAACGTCATAGTCACATTTTTGCAATAACTTCTGGATGATATTTTCTACGTCTTCTCCCACATAACCCGCTTCGGTCAATGTCGTGGCGTCGGCCATGGTAAAAGGCACATCCAACAAACGCGCTAAGGTTTCTGCAAGCAAGGTTTTCCCGCTACCAGTTGGACCAATCAGCAGAATATTACTTTTGCCAAGTTCAACACCATCATGCACGTCGCCATTGCGCAAGCGTTTATAATGGTTGTAAACCGCAACTGCTAATACCTTTTTAGCGTGTTCTTGACCGATGACATAATCATCAAGGTGGTGGTGAATTTCTTTTGGCGTTGGCAGGTGGTCTTTCTTTTTCTTTGGTGCAATTTCTTTTATTTCTTCACGAATAATGTCATTACACAGATCCACACACTCATCACAAATAAAAACTGAGGGCCCAGCGATCAGCTTTCTTACTTCATGTTGGCTTTTGCCACAAAAAGAACAGTAGAGAAGTTTGCTGTCACTACTTCCGCTTTTTTTATCACTCATTTCTTGGGTTTTCCTATTTCAAGACAGTTCAGCGACTCACTACGTGTACAAACTAGTACAGTGCACAGCGTCAATCGCAAACTGTTAGCAAGAATACTGTTTACTTGTCTGTTTCTTTTGCGCTTTTTTGGGTGTCTGGTCTGCTGGTTAACACTTGATCAACCAAACCATACTCCATGGCTTCAGTGGCAGATAAGAAATTATCACGATCGGTATCTCTCGCCACTTTCTCATAATCTTGCCCAGTGTGTTTAGCCATTAAACGATTCATTTTCTCTTTAATAGACAGAATTTCTCGTGCATGGATTTCAAAATCTGATGCTTGGCCTTGGAAACCACCTAAAGGCTGATGGATCATGACCCGAGAATTACTCAAACAATAACGCTTACCCTTTGCGCCACCAGACAACAAAAACGCGCCCATACTGGCAGCTTGCCCTACACATACTGTGCTCACGTCGGGTTTGATGAAGTTCATGGTATCGTAAATAGCCATACCAGCGGTAACCGAACCACCGGGTGAATTAATATATAAAAATATATCTTTTTCTGGATTTTCAGCTTCTAAAAATAGTAATTGAGCCACAATCAAGTTAGCCATATGGTCTTCAACCTGGCCTACCAAGAAGATGACATTTTCTTTGAGCAAACGTGAGTAGATGTCATAAGAGCGCTCACCTTTGGCCGTTTGTTCAACCACCATGGGTACAAGAGCGTTACTGGGTACTGCTGGATTTATCATCATAAATTAGATTTCTTCACAAATAAAAATGCTCGGGGATTACCGAGCATTTAAGCAGTTGCAGACTAGTCAAGTCAATTAACAAAAAGCAAATTACGCCTGTTTGTTCATGATCTCGTCAAAAGCTTTCTTCACTTCTTTTACTTTTGCTTGAGTTAACAAGAACTCTACTGCTTGTTCTTCCAAGGCAACATTTTGCATTTGCTGGAATAACTCTTTGTTCGACTTGTAGTATTCCACTACTTCCTGCGGATCTTCATAGGCAGATGCGGCAGATTCGATCAATGCATCGACCTTAGCATTATCTACTTTCATCGCGTTGGTTTTGATCACTTCGCCCAACAACAAACCGATAGTTACACGTTTTTTGGCGTTTTCGGCAAATAAGTCAGCAGGTAATTCAGGCATGTTGCTTACATTACCGCCTTGCTGCTGAGCAAAACGTTGTTTCGCTTGTTCACGTAATGCGTTGATTTCTTGGTCAACTAAGGCAGAAGGTAAATCAATACTGTTATGTTCTACTAAACCATTGATGACCTGTTCTTTTACTCTGGCTTTCAATGTTTGGTCTAATTCACGTTGCATGTTTTTGCGAACTTCTGCATGCAATGCTTCGATGCTGCCGTCTTCAATGCCAAATAATTTAGCAAATTCAGCGTCAACTTTTGGTAAATCCAATTGCTCAACTTTTTTCACGTTTACCTTGAATTGAGCGGCTTTACCTTTTAATTTTTCAGCATGGTAATCTTCAGGGAAAGTGACATCAACAAGCACTTCGTCACCTGTCTTAGCACCAACCAAGGGTTTTTCAAAACCTGGGATCATGCGGTCTTTGCCCATTTCCAGTACGAAGTTTTCAGCTTTACCGCCTTCAAACTCAACACCGTCAATTGTGCCAACAAAGTCCATGGTCATGCGGTCGTCTTTTTTAGCTTTACGCTTCACTTCTTTGTAGCTAGCGTGTTGCTTACGAAGGGTATCCATCATGTTGTCGAGATCTTTATCAGAGATTTCGACCACTGGTTTCTCAACCTTGATCTTGCTCACGTCTTTCACTTCTATCTCAGGATAGATTTCAAATGCCGCAACAAACTCAAGATCCTTGCCAACCACGTCAGTTTTTAATTCGAAACTTGGCGCACCCGCTGGTGTGATTTTTTCTTGGGTAATGGCTTGGTAAAAGCTGCGTTGCATGACATCACTGGCGATCTCTTGACGAACGGCTTGACCGTAACGTTTTTGTATAACGTTTACCGGTACTTTACCTGGACGAAACCCATTGATGCGTTGTGTTTTAGCTAATTGTTGTAAGCGTGATTTTACCGCCGCATCAATAGACGTTGCTGGTACGGTGATGGTAAGACGGCGTGCTAGACCAGTAGTCGTCTCAACGGAAACTTGCATTCTTATACCTCAATTTGGCGCTTACAAGCGCACACATATTATTAATCATGGGGTTTTTATCGGCTGGGGTGCGGGCAGCGATCTATGCGCCACATCTGCAGGTGCATCCAAACATTCACTGATAATGTGCGTTTAGCGAGAACCGACCAGATAAAAAAGACGCAGTAGTATAGCGATAGCTTAATTGCAAGTCGAGGCGAAATATTAAAAAAGGCTAGGCAATTGTTACTTTAACGTGTAATCAATCTGGATACTGGGCCCAACCATGCATATCGGTGGGCATATCGTTGATTTACAGTACCCAAAATCAAGGGTGCTTTGCTTGCAGATGCGACTTGCTTTTTAAGGGGGAATGGGGTGGACGATGGGGCTCGAACCCACGACAACCGGAATCACAATCCGGGGCTCTACCAACTGAGCTACGCCCACCACAGAAACTGGGGTGTATTGACTACTTATTGCCTCAGACGCTTTGGTCCTTCCGAATCGCGTGGCGCGCTCGGCAGGACTCGAACCTGCGACCCACGGCTTAGAAGGCCGTTGCTCTATCCAGCTGAGCTACGAACGCTTGGCGAATCTTTAAGCAATAACTAGAGAGTGGTCGGTGAGATAGGATTCGAACCTACGACCCCTTGGACCCAAACCAAGTGCGCTACCAAACTGCGCTACTCACCGACTCTGACCGTAACAATATTCTCTCTCGTTACGGGGGGCGCATGTTACCGAGTTGCCCCTACCTCGTCAAACACTTTTTAGAACAAAAATTTCACTTGCTGTTTTTTAATTCAAAATGATTATTTTTAACACAATTAGCCCCCTTAACAAGGCCATATGGTGAAGCCTTTTCATCATAAATATCGACTCAACCGTCATACGTCCAACGGCCATTTTTCTTTGGACTGAGTCCTACTTTGCTCAAATATTGTTCGTGTTCAACACTGTCGGCCAATGCCACCACCTGTTCAAAGCCAAATTTCTTTTTAAGTTCTTGTCCGTGGCCAAGGGTAAAATGCCCAAGACGGCAGTCGCGATAAGCGGGAATGACAAAATCAAAATCAACAACAAATACACCAGGCTCTTGTAGATAACCCGACAACATGCCCACCACTTCTGTGCGCTCAGTTAAAAAAAAGTAGTCTCGATGCTCGCCAGCGGCACTGCGCATAAAGCGGGGAAATAGGTGTTTGATTTCGCCTTGGTGGTATTCAAGAAAAAAATCGACATAGTTAGACGGACGCGCCACTTTTAAGATGGAAAACTGTTGTTCGGTGTGCAACAACAAACGACGCAGAAAAAATACGTTAGTTAGGGCAATGAAACCATTGAGGATTGCAACTGGATAGGCGTGAATAATGATCCCGTACAGGCAAAACGACGACGCGCCAAATAGATTGAACCAACGTAATTTGACTAATGAGCTACGAGTCAGCGAATACGCGATGACCGCAGATGCACAATAGCCAAAAATTTCGACGGCACTGAATTGCATATGATTTTCCTAGAATATGAATGAATCTGTTGAGGCGTGGTGGGCATCACGCGAAGTCTGACTATTTTCAATTTTTAACGCAAGTTAATTGCTTGATTCCAATGGTTTATGTGACAATACCGACATCGTTTCTTAGGGTTTTTCCTGTCTATGCCTGCACAAATTATTGATGGCGCACTTATCGCCAAACACATCCGCCAACATGTTGCCACGCAAGTGGATGCCATCAAAGCAGCAGGAAAACGCCCACCGGGTCTAGCCGTTGTCTTGGTGGGTAGCGATGCCGCATCCCATGTCTACGTGAACAATAAACGTAAAGCCTGTGAAGAAGTGGGTTTTCTATCAAAATCCTTCGACCTACCGGCAAGTACTAGCCAACAAGAACTGTTACACATCATTGAGCAACTTAATCATGATCCTGAAATTGACGGTATTTTGGTGCAGTTGCCCTTACCCGCTGGTTTAGATAAAGAACAAATTCTTGAGCATATTCACCCGCATAAAGACGTTGATGGTTTTCACCCCTACAACATTGGTCGTTTGGCTCAGCGCATACCGGCGTTGCGCCCATGTACACCAAAAGGCATTATGAGTTTAATAGAGTCCACCAAACGCCCCGTCAAAGGTCTTGATGCCGTGATTGTTGGCGCATCAAACATTGTTGGGCGCCCTATGTTCATGGAGCTGTTACTGGCAGGTTGTACGGTAACCTGTTGCCATAAATTCACCCGAAATTTGCAAGCGCATGTTGAACGTGCCGATTTATTGGTGGTGGCGGTCGGTAAAGCGGAATTCATTCCCGGCAGCTGGATCAAACCTGGTGCCATCGTGATTGATGTAGGCATCAATCGTCAAAATGATGGCAGCCTTGGTGGCGATGTAGAATTCAAAAGTGCTGTGCAACATGCGGGTTGGATTACGCCGGTGCCAGGTGGCGTTGGGCCGATGACGGTGGCTAGTTTAATTGAAAACACTTTAGAGGCCTATGTTAAGTATCATTCTTAACCTGTAACGGCATGATGTCAGACGACGTAAAACATGGGCAAGTGATCAGCCGCGTTAAACAGTGGCTGCACGATGTGGTGATTGGCTTAAATTTTTGTCCTTTTGCCAAAAAGGAATTTGAGCGCAACAGCATTCGCTTTCATGTTGAGGCGGGGCTCAATGAAAAACACTCCTTAGCCACACTCTTAGACGAACTAACAGCGCTTGATGCCGATCCTAACATCGAGACTACGTTGATCATTTATCCAAACAGTTACCAAGATTTTCACCGCTATTTGGATTGGCTGGATATGGCCATGGCCATTGTTGAAAATGGCGCCTACCGTGGTATCTATCAAATAGCCAGTTTTCATCCTGACTATTGTTTTGCTGATAGCTGCGCAGATGACCCCGCTAATTTTACTAACCGCTCGCCTTTTCCGATGTTACACATTTTACGCGAGTCGAGCCTTAGTCGGGTACTTGAGCACTTCCCTAATCCAGAACAGATCCCTGAGCGCAATATTCTCAAAGCAAGAAACATGGGCCTCGACGCACTGCAAGCCATACTCAAATAAAAAAGTTGCCGAAGCAACTTTTTGAATTCACCTACACCAACAAACTAGGTGTTAATTTGGCGCTTCGCCTTCTTCTACCTCATCACCTGCTTTTTTTAGGGGCTCAGCAGGCTTCATTTCAACTAAGAAATCTTCAAGATTTTTTGCTAGTTGTTGTGCATTAAAACTGCTTATTTGATAAGTCCACTGTGACCAATATGCGTTGTGCTGTTCACTGGCAAATTGCACATAATACTCAGTTTCCCGTTGTTTGATTTGTGCACTAAGCGTGCTGCCATCATTGAGGCTCACCAGTAACTTCGCCATGGCGTTTGCATTGAGCCACACACTCTCATCGCGGGCTAGCAGTGCATCAAAATCCAAATCTACCAAGCTAGTGACCACACTATCGACGATACCGGGGTAACGCAATTCACGACCCTTGGGTAAAGTTTTGAGAACAAATTGCGCGTTTTCACTTTTTTCCACAACCCACGTTTTACCATCGATTCGCTTCAAGGCAGCAATGTCCGCGCTCTTAAACGGTAATATGGGGCGTTGCAACCAACTGTATTTATCACTCGGCAAGCTTATGGCTTGGTCAATCTTCCAACTTTGTGCCGCTTGAGGTAAACGCACGTAATTACCCGTGCCGGTCGTCACACTGTTACCCACCAAGACTTGCCAATCATTGTTTGCTTGTTTGCCTGATAACGTGACCAAGGTTGCCAAACTATCAACATTGTCGATACTTTCTACGCCTAAATGGTGGTAGTTGTCGGCCTTACTGGTTTTTGCTTCCACTAGTTTCGCTTGGGTAAGCGCATTGAGAAAATCCGCTAATTTAGTTTTGTCTAAGGGATAAGGTGGTGCATTTTCCTCTACCTTCGCTAACCACGTCTCGCCGTCTAGCTCCGCCTGTAACAATGCTCCTTGGCTTGTATGGAAGCTAATGGCTTGCAGCTCTTGCACCTGTTGTCTCCCCTCTGGAAACAACATCTGCACGGATTGATCATACGTTTGCTGGTTGCTGTTCAACCAAATACCGCCTGCTACCGCAACCACTGCCAACAAGAAAAGGCCAATTAATCGAGTGTTCATTAGGCCTCCTTACTAACGCTGCGCTGCGCTGCGGTTGATTTGGTCCTCAGCAAACTGCCCAACAACCATAACAACAACATAAGCACAATGGGGGCAATGGCAATATTGATAAATTTCAACCAGTTGCCTAAAGCTTCAATGTCTTTGTCTAGTTGATGACGCACTTCACGTAAGGCTTTACGGATCTGCACTTTTTTGTTCAAAAACGCTTCAACCGCTTGTTGTTGCTCACCCGACAACACCAAGCCGCTGCCTTCACCTTGCTGATTTTGTAATTGCAACAATTGTTGCTCTGTTTCATCCAATTGTTGTTGCAACAATTGCTCTTGTTCACGGAATTTTTGCTCAGCACTGACGGTAAGTTCGTCCACCTTGGCAAAAGGTCGAGCAAACGTGCCCCGACTGCGAACACTGATCAAAGCATCGCTGCCACTGAGGTTTTCCACCGCATTGGTGACAAAATCGCCATTATTGGCAAAGGGGGTAAACACCGTTTGCCCAAAAAAGTTGGCTTGTTGTACCCAAAAGCGATCGGCTAATAAGTCAGTATCACCCACAACGATGACATTTAGCTTATCTGTTGAGCTAACCAGATCTGTAGCGGGCAGTCCTTCTGGCACCGCTGCAAAAGCAGAATTAGCTTGGCCAGTAATTCTTGCAGCCAAGGTATAGAGCTTACCTTTGTTGCTGTATTGTCGTGCTAACTCGTCTGGATCACGAATAGCCGCGTAAGTATTTACATCCATGAGGTCGCTGTTAGTGGTGGAACTCATGATAGGCAACCATTGGGTTGTTGCATCCTCAGCATGGGTGAAGGTACCAAAAGACGCGCCATTGATAATTTCTAGATTTGCAGTGGTGATATCATTGCGATCAAGTTGCTCAGGCCCTAATCCAACAAAGCCAAAATGCCGCGTTACACCACCCGATTGCGTGCGAATGTCTAAGCCAGCCATAGCATCAAGTAATACGTGTTGGCTGTCGAACTGCACGCCCCATTGGTTGAGTAGTTTGTCGAGATTTGAGCCATTAGCCCCCATGCCTCCTGCCATCATCGCCATTTGATCCGATTCATTATGGGGATCAATAAACGCCAGAACTTTGCCACCTTTTAAAGCGTACTGGTCTATGGCAAATAGCAGGGCGTCACTGAGGTTTTTTGGATGCACCAGCACCAATAAATCCGTTTCACTTGGCAACGTTGTGATATTGCTAGCAACTTGCTCAACTTGATAAAGTTGCTGTAACTGGCTGTAAAAGGTCCAAGGTGGATCCATTTGCCCAGTCATGGGGTTTTGTCCACCCACTAAGTTTAAGTCACTGATTAAGGTGACTTTCACTTGGCTTGAATCACTTAATTGGTGAATCAGCTTACTGATTTCATATTCCAAAAAGCTCTCTTGTTTGGGATCAAAAAAGGCAATGATTTTTTCTTCACCAATGGCATTGGTTGCCGCCAAACCTAAATAAATGGATTCACCAGCCGCACCGATAGTTGCGCCGGTCAAACCGAATTGATTGGCTTGATCTTCTTGTTCAGAGAAAGGTTGAGGATCGATGATCTGTAATTTCAATTTGCCTTTGGCAAGTTTTTCGTACTCCAATAACAAGCTTTCCACACGGTTGGCATAATTGCGCAGACTTGTCATGTTTTTCGAGGCTTTGTCTGAGTAGAAAAAATACACATTGATGGGCTCATCAATCGCTGCCAGTACTTGTTCACTGCCTTTTGATAAGGAATAAACTTGATTTTCAGTTAAGTCGAGGCGCAGGGGCGCTAGTACTTGGTTGTTCAGAAGTACCAGTGCAAAAAACACCACGGCGGTTAATACTAAACTGAGAGACGTGTTTAGTTTATGTTGCATAGTTAGTCAGCCTTCTTCTGATCAATAATCACTAAACCGGCAAATAACCAACTCAGTGTAACCAATAAAAAATAACCCAAGTCATTCAGCGCAATAACACCTTTGGCCATGGCCTCAAAGTGGCTGAGGAAACTAAAAGACGCCACCGTATCGATTACCAAGGTGGGTGCCCAGCTTTTAAAGGCATCCAATACGATATTGCTACCGCTGACCACAAATAGGAAACACACCACCACCGCCAAGATGAAAGCGATCACTTGTTTTTTTGTCAAAGCTGACATACAGATACCGATGGCTAAAAATGCGCCAGCCATGAACCAACTACCTAAGTAGGCGGCAATGATGATGCCGTTATCGGGTGAACCCAGATAGTTGACGGTCAACCACAACGGAAAGGTTAATATCAACGCCAGGCCCAAGACCAACCAGGCCGCTAAGTGTTTGGCTACCATGGCTTGCCATGTACTAATCGGCAGAGTCATCAGCAATTCGATACTGCCGCTCTTGCGTTCCTCCGACCAACTGCGCATCGCAATAGCAGGCACTAAAAATAGGTATAACCAAGGGTGGAAGTTAAAAAAGGGCAACAGGTCTGCCTGCCCGCGTTCGTAAAAGCTGCCAATAAAAAACGCAAACACCGCAGAGAGGGTTAAAAATATACCAATAAACACATAGGCCACGGGGGTAGCAAAAAAGCTCGCAAACTCCCGCTTTAATAAAATCATTATATTGCTCATTACTTGGCCTCCCTTTGAGTAATATTTCTAAACACTTCATCCAGTCGGCCCTGTTCCACCACAAGGGTATCAACAGGCAGTTTACACCGTTGCACATGGGCAGTAACAAGATGCAGAATTTGACTGTCTACTTCAGGGAACAAGGTCACCGCGCCGCTTTCTTCATCCACCTGCATTTCAGCTACACCGTCTAGTTCAGCCAAGCCCGATATGTCAGCGCGATAACTGAAATGAAGGGTGATGGCACCGAAATATTTTGACTGACGGTTAAGTTCGTTGGGTGTGCCGTCAAACTGCAACTGACCTTTTGCGATAATCATCACCCGATTACACACCGCAGTAACCTCTTCGAGAATATGCGTAGAAATAATCACAATCTTATCTTTCGCAAGATTTTTGATCAGCTCGCGTACTTGGTGTTTTTGATTGGGATCAAGACCATCAGTGGGTTCATCTAAAATCAGGATTTGTGGGTCATGTAATAAAGCTTGGGCAAGTCCTACTCGGCGCTTAAACCCTTTTGATAAATTGTCGATGGGTTTGTCTAGCACTTCTTGCAGTTCAATTTGGCGAATAACTTGTTGAATACGCTCATTTTTTTCGCGGCCTTTATAGCCGCGTACTTGAGCAATAAATGACAAAAATTGTAGAGGCGTCATGTCGCCATAAGCTGGTGCGCCTTCTGGCAGGTAGCCAATTTTTTGTTTGATTGCCAAAGGTGAGTCGGTGAGATTTAGATCAAACACAGAAATCTCACCTGAACTAGGTTCTAAAAACCCAGTTAACATTTTCATTGTGGTAGATTTACCCGCCCCGTTAGGCCCCAAAAATCCCACCACCTCACCAGGTCGAATGTCGAAGCTAAGATCATCTACCGCAACAACACCAGAGAAAGACTTTTTTAAATTTTTTACTGAGATCATAGCCATCCTAAAATGATCGAAATTACCCAGCCTAGATATAGGGTTAGACCTGCTGATTTCAAGCACAAATTAATTTTAATCAGCGCCAGATTGCCGAGCCTCAATGCTAAGCAAACTGCTTTGATTGCAACGTCGATATCGACTTAATTAGGCAACGATGGTTCCCTAATGCCCCACTAGATACATCTTTTGTTACAAATACCAAGCTACATCTTAATGCCTTGGCGTGGCAGTTTTCAGTTGCCTAAAACATACCTTGGCAAAAACAAGCAAATCTTTTATTGTTCGCCGATGAATCTGAGCAAAACCACCTTTAGCCTACCGCAACTGGACAGACCCAGTAACTACTCTATTATCAAACGCTTGGTTAATTTAGCGTTGGTCATTATGGGTATCGTGATCTGCGTGAATTTATGGCTGGCGCATAGTCGTCAAGCGCAGCAGTGGTATCAAGTGCAAGCCAATCAGCTTGGGCAAAGTTTGAGTCAGTTGTCTGCCCAGTTGCTCAGCCAAGCACTTATGGAAGACAACAAGGTGCTGTTGACTCAACATCTGACGTATCTGCGACAGGATGCCAATGTACTTGCGGTGGCCTTGTACAATCAAAAAGGCCAACTCCTTGAAGAGCAAGACGACAAACTGTCGATACTGGCCCGGGTGCAACAAGAAGACCAACCTAGCCTAGTATTTATTCAAGCTATTCGTGCTGAAGATAAAATTATTGGTTATCTGCGCCTAGTCCTCGACGAAGAAAAAGTGATGGAACATCACTTTACTTATCAACAACAACTGTTTGAACAAGTTGAGGTATTAATGGCCTTAGCGGCTTTGATCGGTCTTATCTTGACCCGTGCTTTTTATACCTTGCGTTACCGGCAGTATCGGCAAAAGCAATCGTTAGATTAACGCGGCATATTTGCCAATGCTGAGCAAACATTGCGCCTGCATTGTTGAATGATTTCTGCTTCACTTTCTTGGCGCAAGGCCACCAAGGCTTTTAATACAAGGGGTAAATTTAGCGGACTATTTCGCAGGCCTTGTAATCCACTTGGTGGCATGTCGGGGGCGTCCGTTTCTAAAACTAGACTATCAAGGGGCACCTGACTCACCACGTCTCTGGTTTTCACCGCACGCTGATAGGTGATGGTAGCGCCAATGCCTAGCTTAAAACCAAGATCGATATAATTTTGCGCTTCTTGGAGGCTGCCAGAAAATGCGTGAATAATGCCGCCGAAATTAAAACGCTTGTGTTTAAGGAGCCGAATTAAGTCGTTGTGCGAGTGACGATGGTGCAGGATCACCGGCAACGCAAATGTGCTGGCCAATTCAAGTTGTTGACTAAATACCTCAAGCTGTCGAGCATAATTGTGGCTAAGGCTGCCATCTAGGCCAATTTCACCAACAGCGACAATCCGCTGCCGATGGGTGGCAATTAAATCACTGAGTAACAGAAGGTCGCCTGCTTGAAATGCATCCAAAAAATAGGGGTGGATACCCAAAGCCACATGGATAGCAGGATAGGCATCGCTAAGCGCAAGCAAATTCGCCCAACTCGCGGCTTGTGTACCCGGTACCACCAGTGTATTGATGGACAATTGTTGGCATTCTGCAATCACTGTTGCCCGATCAGCATCAAAATCGGCAAAGTCTATGTGGCAGTGACTGTCAATCAACAAATCAAATGTCGCTTAGCATGGCGCATCGCCTAACCGTAGCATTTACCCGAGTGTGGCTCATGGCAGTTAGGGCATTAATCGTTGGTAATGCCACTGTGACTCAGTGTCTCGACGGTATAAAAAGCGATCATGTATACGATGTTCACCCCCTTGCCAAAATTCGATCTCGTGGGGGATCACACGATAACCACCCCAAAAACTCGGCAGAGGCACTTCCCCTTGCAGAAATTTTTGTTTGGCTTCATTAAATTTGGCCATGAGTAATTGTTTGGTGTCTATAGGATGGCTTTGTTTCGATACCCACGCCGCTATCTGACTGGGCTTAGGACGTGATACAAAATAAGCAGCAACTTCAGTGACACTGAGCTGCTGTGCGACCCCACAAACTTTGACCTGGCGGTCAAGCATATGCCAAGGAAAGTGCAGGGATATTTTGTTATTGCTTTGTATATCTTGCGCTTTTTTGCTGCCAAGGTTGGTATAAAAAACAAAACCACCCTTATTAATATCTTTGAGCAACACGATACGTTGCGAAGGCTGGCCTGTGGGATCCACGGTGGCGACTGTCATGGCCGTGGGATCATCAAGTTTTGCATCTACGGCGTTTTGCAACCAACGTTCAAACAAGACCATGGGATCAGCCGTTAAACTATCGGTGTCTAAATCGGCTTTGGTGTAATCTCGTCGGATATCACTGATGGACTGCATCGCCCCTTCCTATATTAAATTAAGCTAATTATCTAAACCATAGCCCAAACTGCGTAACGCCCGCTCATCGTCGGCCCACCCGGATTTCACTTTGACCCACAGTTCCAGAAACACCTTGCTTTCAAAAAGTTTTTCCATGTCTTTGCGCGCTTCCGCGCCAATGGTTTTTAGGCGTTGCCCATTTTTACCGATAACCATACTCTTCTGACTGTCACGTTCGACCAAAATTAAGCCATTGATCCTGAGCAGTCCATTTTCGCTTTGTAAAAATTGTTCAATCTCGACGGTCACCGAATAGGGCAACTCATCGCCAGTAAAACGCATCAACTTTTCGCGAATAATTTCTGCCGCCATAAACCGACTGGAACGGTCGGTGATGTAATCTTCAGGAAAATAAAATTCACTTTCCGGTAGTTGCTGTTGCACAAGTTTGCGCAGCTCTTCAACATTTTTACCGGTTTTTGCTGATATCGGCATGATACGGTCAAAATTGTGCTGCTCACCCAACCATCTGAGATGGGGCAGCATGGTTTCTTTGTCTTTTACGTTGTCAGATTTATTGACGATCAACCAACAAGGCACATTATTTTGTTGGATTTTAGTGAGCACCATCTGATCGTCTTCTGTCCACTTTGTACCCTCAACCAAAAAAAGCACTAAACCTACATCCCCGATTGAACTGGCGGCCGCACGATTCATCAAGCGGTTGATGGCGCGTTTTTCCTCGATATGCAGTCCTGGAGTATCGACGTACACCGCTTGGTACGGTTCTTCTGTATCGATACCCATGATCCGATGGCGAGTGGTTTGTGGTTTACGCGAGGTAATACTGACCTTTTGGCCAAGTAAACTGTTTAACAAGGTAGATTTGCCAACATTTGGCCGCCCAACAATGGCGATCATGCCGCAATAGGTATTAGTTGACATGGGTGAGTTTCTCGTAAGCCAGTCTAGCGGCTTTCTGTTCAGCTTTTCGGCGGCTGTTGCCCTTGCCGACTGTGCTTTGTTCTAAACCACTGACTTGACATGCCACAAAAAACATTTGGTCATGAGACTGGCCAGTAATATCCACCACATCATATTGTGGTAAAGGTAATTTTTTCGCCTGCAAATACTCTTGCAAACGCGTTTTGTCGTCTTTTATTACGGCCAAAGGATCAAGTTCAGTGATCCGCTCTGCAAACCAGTAAAGCACGATGCGTTCACATTGCTCAAAGCCTGCTTCAAGGTAGATCGCCCCAATGATGGCTTCAAAGGCATCGGCCAAAATCGATTCGCGGCGAAAACCACCACTTTTTAATTCTCCAGGCCCGAGTTGCAGTAAATCGCCTAGGGCAAACTCTTTGGCCATGGCCGCTAAGGTGACGCCTTTCACTAGGCTGGCACGCATGCGCGTTAGCTTCCCTTCTGGTTGAGCGGGAAAACGCTGGAACAGGGCCTTGGCGATGATCATACCAAGGATGGCATCACCCAAAAATTCTAAGCGTTCATTGTGATTTTTATTGGCACTGCGATGTGTTAACGCGAGGGTCAAATTAGCTGGCTCGGCAAACTGGTAACCGAGCTTTTTATATAAACCGATGTAAGGATCGATCGCTGGCATTTATTGAATGCCACCTACTCTGGAAAAACGCACATCAGTTGGGATCCAACCAGGTACCCAGCTACTCGGTGCACGGTCAAATTCAAAACTTATCCAAATGGCCACGGCCTTACCAACCAAGTTTTCTTCAGGCACAAATCCCCAAAAACGACCGTCTAAACTGTTGTCACGATTATCGCCCATCACAAAGTAATGTCCCTCGGGCACAAGCCACTCGTCAACCTGTGTCCCAGGCTGTTGATAGTATTCATTAGAGCGGGTTAGATGGCTTTTGGTACGATAAATATTGTGGCTCACCTCACCTAACTGTTCAGTGTATTTTTCCAAAGGTGCAAAATTTTGAAATTCTTCGCCTTCGTTGACAAAGGTCAAAGCCATGGTTTGTATTTCAGGACATGCGGTTGCGCTATCACAAGCGGGTTTAACTTGAATTTGCTTATTGCGGTAAATCACACGATCACCAGGCAGACCAACCACGCGCTTGATGTAGTCTAGGTTTGGGTCAACGGGGTATTTGAATACCACCACATCACCACGTTTTGGCTCACCGATTTCGACAAACTTCTTGCGCATGACAGGATCTTTGAGGCCGTAAGAGAATTTCTCCACTAAAATAAAATCCCCCACTAACAAGGTTGGCATCATTGACCCAGACGGGATTTGAAACGGTTCATACAAAAATGAACGCAGCACTAATACAAAGGCAATAACCGGGAAAATCTGTTGAGCGGTGTCAGTTAACCAAGGCAACTGTTCGTCTGGCTTGAGCAAGGAAGTTTGGCCGTTTGCGCTGTTTGCTAAGGCCATGCGTTCCCGACGCTTAGGCGCAAAAACCAAGCTATCAATCAACCAAATAAGGCCGGAGGCGAAGGTTAAAACAACCAGGAAAATTGAAAAGTAATTAGCCATTATTTGCCCACCTTAAGGATCGCTAAGAATGCTTCCTGCGGCAGTTCTACGTTACCCACTTGTTTCATGCGTTTCTTACCTTCTTTTTGCTTCTGTAACAGTTTCTTCTTACGACTCACGTCACCACCATAACATTTTGCGATCACGTTTTTGCGTAACTGTTTGATGGTACTTCTAGCAATGATTTGATTACCAATCGCGGCTTGAATAGCAATATCAAACATCTGTCGTGGAATTAATTCACGCAGTTTTTCAACCAATTCACGACCACGTGTGGCAGCGTTGTCTCGGTGAGTAATCATGGCTAAAGCATCAACTTTTTCACCATTAATCAGAATATCTAGGCGCACCATGTTGGCAGACTGAAAACGCTTGAAGTTATAGTCTAAGGAAGCAAATCCCCGACTTGTTGACTTCAAGCGGTCGAAGAAGTCCATCACCACTTCAGCCATGGGTATGTCATAACTGATGGCGACTTGTTTGCCGTGGTAAGTCATATTGTTCTGACTCCCGCGTTTTTCCACACACAGGGTAATGACATTGCCTAAAAACTCTTGCGGCACCAATATGTTGGCTTCAACAATAGGTTCACGAATTTCCGCGATGTTGTTTACCGGCGGTAATTTAGAGGGGTTGTCAACATAGATAATGTTCCCAGTGGTATCCACCACTTCATACACTACCGTCGGTGCAGTGGTGATGAGATCCAAGTCGTACTCACGCTCCAAACGCTCTTGGATGATTTCCATGTGTAACATGCCCAAGAATCCGATACGGAAACCGAAACCTAAGGCGCCCGAACTTTCTGGTTCATAAAATAATGACGCATCATTTAGGCTTAATTTTGACAAGGCATCACGGAAGTCTTCGTAATCGTCAGAACTTACCGGGAATAAACCAGCATAAACTTGTGGTTTGATTTTTTTAAAGCCAGGTAGAGCAGTTGCCGCCGGATCTTTGGCTAAGGTGATGGTGTCACCCACAGGAGCGCCGTGAATTTCTTTAATACCAGCAATGACAAATCCCACTTCACCCGCACTGAGTACACCGGTATCGGTGGCTTTAGGCGTGAAAATACCGACTTTATCAACTTGGTGAACCGTGCCATTCGACATGATCTTCATCTTGTCATTTTTGCGTAATTGGCCGTCAATAATACGTACCAATGAGACAACCCCTTGATAATTATCAAACCAAGAGTCGACAATCAGGGCCTTTAAAGGTTTGTTTGGATCACCTTCTGGTGGTGGAACTTGATTGACGATAACTTCCAGTACGTCTTCGATGCCCACGCCAGTTTTGGCGGAACAACGCACTGCATTCATGGCATCAATGCCCACAATGTCTTCAATTTCAGCCGCCACGCGGTCTGGCTCAGCTTGTGGTAAATCTATTTTATTGATGATGGGCACCACTTCCATCTCAAGTTCGATGGCGGTGTAGCAGTTAGCCAAGGTTTGGGCTTCAACGCCCTGCCCTGCATCGACCACCAGCAACGCCCCTTCACAGGCGGCAAGTGAACGTGAAACTTCATAGGTAAAATCGACATGTCCTGGGGTATCAATGAAGTTCAGCTGATAAGTCGCACCATCTTTTGCGGTATAAGCAAGGGTCACGCTCTGTGCTTTTATGGTAATACCACGCTCTTTCTCGATATCCATAGAATCGAGAACTTGCTCAGACATTTCCCTGGCGGCTAAACCACCACAATGCTGAATTAATCTGTCTGAAAGTGTCGATTTGCCGTGGTCGATATGGGCAATAATGGAAAAGTTTCGTATGTGCTTCTGTTGCATAGAGATTTAGATTACTACCTAGTAGATGTTGCTTGCCCCAAGTGCTCGGTTGAACAATAGAGACTGCTCAGGCGAAAAGGGTCGTCTTATTTAAAATTGAGCTGGATTTTACCTGTATATGCGGCACTTTGCGACAGTCAAGTGTCGATTAGTTCAGGAACATGAGGCAGATGATGAGACTATTCGATGGCTTTAAACAAGATTGCTTCGTGGGATAAAGGCAAGACCTCAATAATCTGCGGACAATAATGCGAACTCGTACTGGTATTGATGTAATTTTTAACTGCCATAAACGTCAGGATCGCCGACGCAAAGGCACTGAGCACCACCCATAATTCACCGTTGATAGCAAGTTGAGTCAGTAGAATTTGCATCAAACTTGCGCCAACGATCAGCGCTAAGATGGGTAATCCGTACACCAAGAGTGATGCCGTTAACAACCGTTCTTCAGCAATCCCCAATTTCACTTTTTGTCCCACCACTACATCGTCATTGCAAGGCAAGCTAAACTGTTGTGTTTGGCGAGTAAATGCTTTAGCAACCACACTCGTACCGCAGTTTTGTTGCGCATGACAACTGGAGCACGTACTTTTGATGGTGGTTTCAATCAATACCATACGTTTTGTCTGCTGATCATGACCATGTCCGTCACTCAACGTTTCGATGGCCACCACTGTGCCTAACTCTTCAATCATACTTTACTGGATAAACTGGATAGATTTAACGATTGCATCTGCGGTTGCTGGAGGCACTTTACCCACAACGGTTGCACTGAAGTCACCCAACTGGCGAGTGAGTATGGTGTTTGACTCATGACGCCCCAATAAATCTTGGTTCGCTTTGCCATTATTTTGAGGTTGTAAGTAGATGGATACATCCACTAAGCCGTCCGACACCAATAAATAATCAACAAGCTCACTGGTCAAAGGTAAACGATGAGTGTCTTGTTTGGCGACGTACATGCCAATGGGTAGGTAGTTAATTTGCCAGCGCGGCGCCATCTCCGGTGTACTTTGCATCACCAGTACATCGGGTAACATTGGCAACGCAATACGACTGAAAAACGGATCGGGTTGTTGATTGACTTCCAATCCGGTGACTTGGATCTGCTCCAATAACTGCCCCTCTAAATTGATCATGTTCATTTTCAACAACAAACCACTTTCTTGATCTAACCAAAGATTAAAACCAAAGCGTGTTTGGTCTTTACTGATCACCCTAATTTGTTGGGCCGCACGCCCCGATACTCGGCTGCGACCTACTAAAACAAACTCATAACCTTCTTGAAGTTTGTCTGGATGATAAAAGAGTTCACTGGGAAACGGACCATTAATGGTGGTCGATTGCAAGGTGTAGGGAGGAACATTGGGTTCAAAATAACTGACCTTGTCACCGATCCTGACCATCTCTCTACCTGGACCATTCAATAAATTCAGTTGCTCCATTTCAATGCCGTCTTCATTCACCGCGTGACGCCATAGGTAGGGCTGAGAGTCCACGCCGGGTTTAAGCACAATGAAGGAAATATTAAAATTAAGTGTTTTGACGGCCGAAGCCATTTTTACCAGCCAAGCTTCAGCAGTATCACTTGGATAGCTTGTTTGTACAGTGCTTTCGCTGGCTTCGTCTTGATTATTCGTTTGGGCAGATAAGCCGTGGGGTAACCATAAACCCAGCACAAGGATTGGCAAACGAGCCAATCCTATGATGTGACTAAGGCGTTTCGTCAGTGACGTCAGATTGTATTTCACTCGTTTCAAGAGACTGCACCGGAGTTGAAGTAGGATTGTCAGCTAATTTTATCGTTTTCAGCCGCATTTGTTGTTGGTGATCGGCAAGGTAAGCATTTATTTTACGACGTTGCTCCACCTCATTATTTTGTGGAACCGCATAGCTTTGTTCAAAACTCACCGGCGACAAACCACCTGGTACACCTAAAATAGGCGCAGCAGAATTGAATGGCTTATCGATTTCTGGGCTGTTGTTAACTTGTTGAACACCGACAATTACCGCCACGGCAACTGAAGCAGCGATAGCTAATTGACCACCTTGACGGATAAACGGGAGTACCGCGGCCACCACAGGCAAATCTCTAAAACCTTTTTTAGGGGCTAAGATAGTTGGTTCTGCTGCTAGGGCTAGTGCCACATTCGCCGCAATGTCTATATGCAGATTAGTTGGCAACTCTTTGCGCAAGCCATAACGAATAAGATGGTAATTATGCCACTTTTGCAACATCTCGCTGTCTTGTTGCAGCGCATTGATGCTGTTTATGGCATGGCCATCAGTTTGACTTATTTCACCGTCAACTAGCGCAGATAAATTTTCAAGCTTTTGTGACATACATACTGGTTCCCGCTTAACGCTTTCTGAAACTTTATTTAATTCACCACACAACTTAATCATTCATAAGCAGCGGTTGAATCACTTTGTCTAAGGCTTCCCTAGCTCTAAATATTCTTGATCTGACTGTGCCTACCGGACAATCCATCACATTAGCAATGTCTTCGTAACTCATTCCGTCTAATTCACGTAAGCTGATTGCCATTCGCAAGTCTTCAGGTAACTGTTCCAAAGTGGTAAACAGGGCCTTTTCCATTTGTGCCGACATTAAACTTTTTTCTGGCGAATTATTCTCTTTTAACGCATCGCTACCATCATAAAAATCTGCTTCTTCAGCGTCAACATCATTTGCCGGAGGCTTTCTGCCTTGTGACACCAAATAATTTTTAGCGCTGTTTACCGCAATTCTATAGAGCCATGTATAAAACGCACTTTCCCCCCTGAAGCTAGGTAAGGCGCGGTACGCTTTAATGAACGCTTCTTGCGCTACATCAGCTACATCACCAGAGTTTTTAACGTACCTAGAAACCAAATAAGCCACCTTGTGCTGGTATTTGACCACCAATAAACCAAAGGCGTTTTTGTCTCCATTTTGCACTTTTTCAACTATTTGTTGATCTGTGAATTGCTCGCTCATTCGAGCCCTTACTCCTTGAAGAATTAATACTGCGACTCATGCAAGCAATACTATTGACTATGCACCATCACAAAAGTTCGTTAAAACATAATATTTAACGTCATTAATTTGTAATTTGATAAAAATTAGCTAATCCACTCCCGTTTATGGGGATTTCTTTGGCAAATTGCCAGCCAATCATTGTATTTTTTAAGTCATTATTTACTATGACGGCAACTTAATGCTTTAAACGAGTTGCGTAGTGTATGCAGGCTAGTGTGGAACATCAATGCGATGTGTTGATTATTGGTAGTGGAGCGGCTGGATTAAGCCTGGCATTGAAGCTCGCCGATCATTGCCAAGTTATTGTATTGAGCAAAAGTGATATTTCTGAGGGCTCAACCAAATATGCCCAAGGTGGTATTGCCGCCGTATTTGACGAAGAAGACTCCATTGAAAGCCATGTTGAAGATACCTTGTTAGCAGGGGCGGGGCTATGTAATCGAGAAGCGGTTGAATTTACTGCGTCACGTGCAAAAACTTGCATGGAATGGCTCATCAAGTTTGGCATGCCCTTTGATCAATTAAATAGCTCATCGTCTGCAGACGTCAGCCATGAAACACGTTTTCACCTTACTCGAGAAGGCGGTCATAGCCATCGACGTATTTTACATGCAGCCGATGCAACAGGGGCTGCTGTACAACTCACCTTAGTAGAAGCAGTAAAACACCATCCCAATATTCATTTATTTCAACGATATAACGCTGTCGACTTAATTAAGAGCAGCACTAATCAAAAAAGCATTATTGGTGCTTACGTGTGGAACCGCAAACGAGAAGTGGTAGAAGTGATCCGCAGCCGCTTTGTTGCCTTGGCAACGGGTGGCGCCAGCAAGGTTTACCAGTACACCTCAAACCCAGACGTATCCAGTGGTGATGGTATTGCTATGGCCTGGCGTGCTGGCTGCCGGGTGGCAAATATGGAATTTAATCAGTTTCATCCAACCTGCTTATATCACCCAGAAGCCCACAACTTTTTGGTCACGGAAGCATTACGTGGAGAAGGCGCTATTTTATGCCACCCGGATGGCACACCGTTTATGCAGCGCTTCGATGAACGGGGTGATTTAGCCCCACGTGATATTGTTGCTCGAGCGATAGATTTTGAAATGAAACGCCTGGGTGCGGATTGTATGTACTTAGATATCAGTCATAAACCCAGTGACTTTATCGTTAAACACTTCCCTAATATTTACCGTAAATGCCGTTCATTGGGCATTGATATAACACAACAAGCTATTCCTGTGGTGCCAGCAGCACATTACAGTTGTGGCGGAGTGGTCACCGATTTTAATGCCCGTACTGACTTAGATAATCTTTATGCGGTGGGCGAAGTGGCGTACACCGGTTTGCACGGCGCAAATCGAATGGCCAGCAACTCACTATTGGAGTGTATTGTGTTTGCTCATGCCGCGGCCGACCATATCACTCAACGTTTAGCTGAAACGAGTATCGCCGAACCGATCCGCACTTGGGATGAAAGCCAGGTCAGTAACTCTGATGAAGAAGTTATTATTCAACATAACTGGCATGAGCTGCGCCTGTTTATGTGGGACTACGTGGGTATTGTTCGCTCGAATAAACGCTTAGAACGGGCGCAACATCGTATTGCATTGCTCAAACAAGAAGTGGACGAATACTATTCACATTTTAGAGTCAGCAATAACTTATTGGAGCTACGTAACTTGCTGACGGTCGCAGATTTAATTGTGCGCTGCGCACAATCTCGTCAAGAGAGCCGCGGTTTACATTATAACTTGGATTATCCTGATTTATTAGCCAATCCGCAGCCGACTATTTTACCCGGTAAAACCTAGAAAATAATACTCAATGAACCCTCGATGTGCGCAATAAGCTGCCCTGCTGAATCACTACTGAGAGCGAAATGGTAAGCACGATTGGCTTGTACAGATCGGTGGTGAAAATCTACTGAGTTAGGTAAAAATAGGGGTTTCTTAAAGATGAACTCACAATGGTAGGCCCCTTGTAATACAGCAGGGTACAGTTGGGCAAATGCCGATAAGATCCGAGATTTCATACACATCCCGTGAGCAATGGGCTGCTTAAACCCCAGCAGTTTCGCACTCCATGGATATAAGTGAATAGGATTATAGTCACCTGAGCAACGGGCGTATTGGCGTCCCATGTCCTGCTGTAACTGCCACGTTTGACTCAACTGAGTATCTTCACCTTGAAATATTGATACATGCTCTGTGTTTGAACGATAAGTTTTGCCTGCCTCTATGCCCTGATTCTCTAGCTTTACCTTACGCAAATAGCTATGGCTGGCTCGATATACTAATTGTTCAGCCGCATAGATTTCTGTTACTAATTCCAGTAAATAGCCACGGGGATGAGGCTGCAATTCAGTAAAAAAGCACTGTATCGTAAGTGGCTCGTCAATGTGAACACTGCGCCATTGGCTGACTGAATTACTCACATGTATTAAGCCCAACAGCGGGAAAGGCACGGATTTGTTTAATAACAAGAGTAATTGAAGGGGAAAGCTGAGGATGTGTAAGTAGCCAGGTGCTACCGAATCCAAAGGCCAGTGCAATAATTTATCGTATTCTGCTTTGTGTTGAAGATTGATTGGCACGTTAGGCAAGACAAGACGATTACTGGGTAACGTTAGGGTACCAGGTGTGGATTTAAACAAAGAGCGCACCAAGGCTGGCACTAAACGACGATAACTCGGCGTGTTCGGCAGTAAAGTATGGCTGACATCTACCATAGGAAACTAAACATGTTCTTGCTGGACAAACAATACCGCGCGACACAAACGACGGTAATCGGCCGGATTTAACTGATCATAAAATACCATGCACCAATGGCTTTGCTTGGGGTCAATCACCGAGCGCAAATGCAACCAAATGAGCCATTCAGTGACTCGCGATTTTGCACTTATTCGCCATTGCCCCGCGAGTTTATCTTCCGCTTCAGCCGTATGGTAATCCCACTCACCTTGCGGGCTAAATGTGGCACTCACTTCTGCTTGTGCCATTTCGTGACGGATGTGCCGCAAAGCCGCGATGAAGATCACGACACTCAACACCGTTTGCACCAGCCATTGATAAGCAAATATTGGCGTCTTCCAAAGCCATAGAGAAATAAAGAACAAAGCCCACAGCGCAAGATGCAGCGCCATTTTTAGACTGGAGCGTGACAGCTCAATTCTATACTTTGACACGATGCAAGATGTGCTCAATCATGCCTTTTATTTCACTGTCATGGCAGGCTTGATGCCCCATAAACCAGGCATAGAGATCGGGGTCATCGAAGGTTAATAAGCGTTCGAAGATGAGTTGTTGTTCTGGGGCAAGTTCGTCAAACCCTTGCTCAACAAAAGGCATAAATAATACATCTAGCTCTAACATTCCGCGGCGACAAGCCCATTTCAATCGGCCCAGTCGTTGTTTATCAAACATGCTTTTCCCACTCTTGTTAATATATTTTTTATTTCATTGCGTATTCAGGCACATGATACCATCAATACTACGCTAAGGCGTTAGCCAGCGATCACCCGCTGTGACTTGATTTAAACTGCAACTTTACCCTGAGTAAACTAGAGAATCCTATGACACCGACTGATTATTATGCCCTGTTAACAAATAAAGGCCTTATACAACTAAGTGGTGAGGAAAAACAAAAATACCTGCAAGGGCAGATTACCGCCGATGTCGCACAACTAAATGATGATAACGCCCTGCTCGCTTGTCACTGCGACTTTAAGGGTAAAACGTGGAGTGTTAGTTACCTAATGAGTTGGCAAGATTCATTACTATTACTCACGCACAGTTCTGTATTGGAAAAATCTTTAGCTGAACTAAAAAAATACGGTGTATTTGCCAAAGTCAGTATTGCTGACGTATCCCCTGGCTGGCAGATTTCTGCAGGCTTTGGTCACGCTATTGAAGCGGAAATTACCCATGTGTTTGGCAAGTTGCCTGAGCAACACATGCACCTTGTTAAACACACTAACGGCATAGTCTTGGCAATTAATACGAATATACCGCGTTATCTTATTTTGCAGCCTCAGGATGCCGCACAAAAAATCAGTGTGGATGCCAGCAAATCATCAGATGACTATTGGGAAATTGAGGATATCAAAGCGGGCATTGCAGAAGTTCAAGCCCCCACTTGCAATGAATTTGTGCCACAAATGATGAACCTACAGCAACTCGATGCCATCAGTTTTACCAAAGGCTGTTACATGGGCCAAGAAGTTGTGGCGCGCACCAAGTACCTCGGTAAAAATAAACGCGCCGCGTTTCGCTTATTTAGCGATACCCCGCAAACGGTTGCCGTTGGTGACAACCTAGAGTACCAAATCGGTGAAAATTGGCGCCCTGCAGGCACAATATTACGAGTGGGCAACAGCCATAATCAATGTTGGTTATTAGCTGTTTTGGCTTCTGATACAGAAATTGGTACAATCATGCGGGTTAAACAACACCCTCAAGCCAGTTTTACTGTGCTACCTCAACCCTACGAATTAACCTAAGCTATCGAAAGATGAGTTCGCTCATATCGGTTTATTATTGATTTTGGATAATTATGAACATCACTCAACACAGCGTCGCCACGATTCATTTTACAGTTTGCACGGCAGATGGAACACAAATCGACACCTCGCGCAACGGTAAACCGATGGAGTACCTACAAGGTAGCCACTACCTGATCCAAGGTTTAGAAAATGAGTTGGAAGGTAAACAGGCCGGCGATGTTTTTAACATCGACGTATCACCAGAGTTGGCTTACGGTGAACGTCACGAAACCTTGGTACAAGTAGTGCCTAAGGAAATGTTTGGGGATATGGATGTGAATCCTGGCATGACATTTCGTGCGACAACTGATGACGGTGAACAATCAGTGATGATTATTGACGTCACAGATGATGAAGTAGTGGTAGACGGCAACCACCCACTATCAGGATTGACCTTAAATTTTGATGTAGAAGTCTTGGCCGTTAGACCTGCAACGTCTGAAGAAATTGCCCATGGCCATCCCCACTCTGCAGAAGGTTGCGGACACGACCATTAATCACTGGGTCCGGGACGCTGAGCTTTTTGTCATACACCGCTTATCCATGCATTTAAGTTTTTAGCTCCTTTGACTTAAATAACAGAAGATTCAATATCTTAGATATTGAATTAAGATTCTGGCTTGCATCTTTTTAAAGCACAAATATACTGTACATAAATACAGTATATTTGTGCTTATGAATCCTATTCTCGAACATCTAAAAAATAAAAACCTCTTGTGGCAAGGGCAACAGCGCATCCTGCAAAGCGATGCCAACAGCACTGGTTTCAGTGACTTAGACGAGCAACTACAAGGGGGTTTTCCTGATCAGGGAGTCGTTGACATCCATAGCCCTTTCGGGATAGGTGAGCTACGTCTGTTGTGCCCCACATTAGTACTCAGACAACAACGATACGATGAAAGCCTACTTATTTTTATTGCCCCACCTTTGACGATTAATAGTGAAATGCTCGGTGAATTTGGTCTTAATTTAGAGCATACCGTGGTTATCCAAACAAGCTCTGTACATGAGGTGTTATGGAGCACTGAGCAGTGTTTGAAAAGTGGCTGCTGTCATACCGTACTTGTCTGGCAACAAGATCTTGAAATCGCCCAGGTGAAACGTCTTCAACTGGCCGCTGAAAAAGGTCAATGTGTTTTGTTTATGTTACGCCAGAGTAAAGCAGACAGCCTACCCTTACCCGTGACGCTAGCACTTAAATTAACTCCCCATACGCGTGGACTGAATAGTCAAATTACCAAGCGTAAAGGTGGCTGGCCAAGTGGTCCATTTATAATCCCAATGCAACAATACTGGCCTGAACTGAGCATTGCAGACAGCGCACAAATATTGCATTTTGAACACCCACATAGCCATGTAGGATAGTGACTGAGCGCAATGCAAAGTTTATGGCTGTACCTTTATTTTCCTAGCCTGCAATTGGACACATTATTAGAGCAGATGCGAGGCCAAGGTGTTGAAGAACGTGCCTATGTGGTGGTTGATCAACAAGCAAATAGAGTATGCCAACTTAATGCTTTTGCTTATTCAGCCGGTATCCGTTTAGGTATGGGACTGGCGAGCGCAGCCTTATTACATCGCGACCTGCAAGTCATCGCTTATCAAGATGATGTCACTCAAGGACGTTTGGAAGACATTGCCAATAGCTTGTATTTGATCACCAGCGATATTTGTTTTTTTAAACCCCATGGATTACTGCTGCGTGTTCATCATATGTTGGGTTTGTATGGTGGTTTAAAGGCTTATTGGCAAGTGCTCAAAAATCAATTGGCTGAGCAGCACGTCCATTACCACTATGCCACTGGCTACTCTCCCTTGGCTGCTGAAATGCTTGCTAGAGTGGGTAAAAATTGTGTTAGCGATGATCAATCATGGCTCCATAAACAAGTCTTAAACTGCGTTTTAGAAGACTGCCAATTAGATAACAACGTGACCAATAAACTGTCTCGTGTCGGGATTAAAACAGTGGCCGATTTATTGGCTATCTCCCTGCATGACCTAGCGCAACGCTTTGATAATAACCTTGCTACTTACATAGGAAGACTCACCGCCAGTCTTGCTCACCCTATGGTATTTTATCATCCGCCAGAATACTTCAGTCGTTATTTAGAATTACTCTATGAAATTGAAAACACTCAGTTTTTATTAAATCCCTTACAACAACTTTTCAGAACCTTAGAAACGTTTTTACGCACTCGTGATTTAATCACTCATGCGGTGCAGTTGCGTTTTTATCAGCGTGATCATCCCCCTTTGGAATGTCAAATTGGCTCACAGCAGGGTGAATATAAAATGGCGGTTTGGCTTAGTTTAAGTCGTTTAAAACTAGAGTCATTACAGCTAAACAGTCCCATTTATGCCCTGAATTTAAGTACCAATAATACTCAAGTCAGAAGCCCTGAAAGACCCGATTTTTTTACTGGTAAACAAGGCACGGTATCGCGTTTAAAGTTACTTTCTCTACTCCAAGCGAAGTTAGGGGAACAAGCGCTATATCAGCCTCGATTAGTGGATGACTTTCGCCCAGAACTTGCCGTGCAAGCAGCTAAATTAGCTAAGCAAGGCAACATAACCATGCCCTTATATGCTTTAAGACCGAGTTTTTTATTGCCTCAGCCTTGCCCTTTGCAAAAAAAAGTAAGGCTTATTCATGGCCCCGAGCGCTTAAACACCGGCTGGTGGGATCATCATCCTGTGATACGCGATTATTTTATTGCTAGAACACCTCAAGGACAGTGGTGGTGGGTTTTTAAAAGCCCTGAGCAGCACTGGTACTTACACGGCATTTTTAGCTGAGTGGAGTAGCACCAAGAGGACCTTATGCACACACAGTATGCGGAGTTATTTTGCCAGAGTAATTTCAGTTTTTTATGGGGAGCCTCACACCCTGAGGAGTTGGTCAAACAAGCTGATTTTTTAGGTTATCAAGCCTTAGCAATTACCGATGAATGCTCAGTAGCAGGGGTAGTTAGAGCGTATACTGCCATCCGTGATCAAGGCCTATCCCTTAAACTGATCATTGGTAGCCTGTTTAACTATAAGGATGAGCTACAACTTGTTTTACTTTGCCCCGACCGCCAAGCTTATGCTGAACTATGTCGAGTGATCACCAATGCTAGAAAACGCGCGGTTAAGGGGCAGTATCAACTGGATAAATGGGATCTGCGTTCAGTTCAACATTGCTTAGTTTTATGGCTACCGACAGGTCAGAGTAAGCATGATGATCATTGGGCAATTTGGCTGAAAAAACATTATAAAGATCGTTTATGGCTAGGTTATCCCCGCTATTTACAAGCAAATGAGCAACGCTATTTACGCACCATAGAAAAATTAGCCCAAGAGCATCATTTGCCTATTACCGCTTGTGGCGGCGTATTGATGCATGTAGCCGAGCGTTTACCTTTACAGCACGTATTGTGTGCCATCAAACAAGGACAGGCCGTGCATGATTTGGGACGACAGTTACTGCCAAATAGCGAACGCTGTTTACGTCCTCTGACTAAGCTCGCTAGCTTATATACCCCAGCAATGCTCAGAGAATCACTGAGTATTGCTAAGCGTTGTTGTTTTGATTTATCCCAACTGCGCTATGAATACCCTAGCGAAATAATTCCGCCAGGACAAAATGCTTCTGATTATTTACGTTACTTGGTGCTTAAAGGTATGCAATTGCGTTTTGGCGCAGATGGTCGATTGAGTTTTGCCATCAAACGCATTATTGCTAAAGAATTAAAATTAATTAAAGAGTTGGGTTACGAATACTTTTTTCTGACTATTTACGACGTTGTGCAATTTGCCAAGCAGCAACATATTCTGTATCAAGGCAGAGGTTCAGCAGCCAACTCCGTGGTATGTTACTGCTTGGAAATTACGGCCGTCGATCCACGTCAAATCTCCGTATTATTCGAACGTTTTATTTCCAAGGAGCGTAAAGAAGAGCCTGATATTGACGTTGATTTTGAACATCATCGACGTGAAGAAGTTATTCAATACGTGTATAAAAAATATGGACGTGAACGTACGGCCATTGCCGCCACCGTTTGCACTTACCGGCATAAAAGTGCAATCCGTGAAGTGGGCAAAGCATTGGGTATCAACCTCACTCAGCTCGATTTTTTCATAAAAAATATCAATCATCGTGACCAAGAGATGGGCTGGCAGAGGCAGATTAATGAATTAGGGCTAGTCAGTGATAGCCCCAAAGGCCAACAATTCATTGCCTTAGTGAATCAAATCAAAGGCTTTCCTCGCCATTTGTCTCAGCATGTAGGGGGCTTTGTGATCTCAGAAGGACCGCTTTATCAGTTGGTGCCTATTGAGAATGCGGCCATGCCAGATAGGAGTGTTATTCAATGGGATAAAGACGACTTGGAAAGTTTGGGTTTACTCAAAGTGGACATTCTAGCCTTAGGCATGCTGAATGCTATTCACAAATCGTTTGATCTTATTCAACAACATCAACAGCGCCAGTTGAGCATTGCGCAAATCACCAAAATGGGGGATGACCCTGCGGTGTTTAATATGATCCAGCAAGCTGATACGGTGGGGGTGTTTCAAATTGAATCGCGGGCTCAAATGAGTATGTTACCGCGTTTAAAACCAAGCACATTTTACGACTTGGTCATTCAAATAGCGATAGTCAGGCCTGGGCCGATTCAAGGCGGCATGGTGCATCCATTTTTACAGAACCGGCAAAATCCAAGCAACATAAGCTACCCAAGCAAAGCCTTAGAAGATGTGCTTGGCCGCACTTGTGGTGTACCTATTTTTCAAGAACAAGTGATTAAACTAGCGATGGTCGCCGCAGGTTTTAGCGGCGGAGAAGCAGATCAATTACGCCGCGCCATGGGTAGCTGGAAAAAAACCGGTGAATTATTGGGTTTTCAACAAAAACTTATTAACGGCATGATGCAAAGAGGCTATTCCGTCGAGTTTGCCGAACGCATATTTAATCAAATAAAAGGCTTTGGCGAATACGGTTTCCCCGAATCGCATTCCGCTTCTTTTGCCGTTCTCGCTTATGTTTCGTCATGGCTAAAATACTATTATCCCGTGGCATTTTATGTGGGTTTACTTAACAGTTGGCCTATGGGATTTTACGCACCTGCTCAGTTAATCCAGGATGCGCTACGCCACAATATTGAAGTATTGCCTATATGCATTAATGCTTCTGATTATGACCACAGTATGGAATGGTCAAATAATACTTGGGCATTGCGTTTAGGCATGCGTTTGGTTAAATCCTTATCGCAAAGTGTGTGTGAAACCCTGATTCAACATCGTCCATCACAAGGGTATACACATTTCAATCAACTCAAGCAGTTGGGTATTTCCACCTCACAACTAGACGCCCTGGCCAGTGCTAATGCCTTTCATCGTTTAGAGACTAACCGCTATGCGGTACGCTGGAGATTGATGAATAGGGAAGCAGATTTACCTCTACTACAGTCTCAAAGCGAACAAACTCATACTCAAATCAAGCCTTTGATGGTAGCGGAGCAACTCACCGAAGACTATATAGCCACAGGCTTAAGCTTGCAAAAACACCCTATTCAATTGTTAAGAGAAGCAAAGCTTATTACCAGTTACACAGCTGCCAACAAACTGCACACATGCGAACATAAAAAACCTGTCAGTGTTGTAGGATTAGTGACCGGAAGACAGCGACCTGGCACATCCAATGGGGTGACATTTATGACCTTAGAAGATGAAACTGGCAATATTAATGTGATTGTTTGGCAAGCCACGGCCCGCGCCCAAAAACAAGCCTTTCTCAAATCTTCTATCGTCAGAGTCAACGGTATATTGGAAAGGGGAGATGCTGGTGTCACGCATATTATTGCAGGTAAAATTCATAATCTCAGTCATCTACTCGCAGAACTTCATGCACATTCGCGAGACTTTCATTGAGGATTTGAACTAGCGCTCAAGTATCTTACGCACATGACTTAGTATGGTCAGGCTGGGTAGTTCACCTGGGAAGGGTAAGGCTGGTATGTTTAGCCACACAGTTGCCCCAGCCGCGCGACACGCCAAGGAAGGCGTGGCTGGGTGACCGTCATCATGGACCTGTTAATGACGCTGTCTGAACATCCTTGCTGGACGACCGCGGGGTAGAACATGGCCTGTTTCCGGGCCTTAAAAACAAAAACCCCTGACTGTGGTTAAGTCAGGGGTGTTGTTTTTTTTGAATTGGGCGCCTGCGGGGCTGGCCTTCCAGCGGTGTGCGGGGCACCCCGTGCGGGGCACCCCGTGCTACTCTCGCATGGGGGTAAGCGAGGTTGTTTTAGGAACGTAGTTCCGTCCGAGCGCACGACTCGCATGGATGCGAGGCTGGAGGCAGCTACAGGGAAGTATGACACCCAGATGTTTATTACTAGAATCGGTATTGCATGGGATGCCCCGCATAACACTCGATGGGCATGGTTGCCCTTTGGGATTTGCTCTGCGCGGCAGCGCTTAGAATGAAGTCACCTTAATCTAGTTCGATAAACGCTTGATGTTTTGCCACCATTAGAAACGAAAAAAGCCACCCGCTTAAGGTGGCTTTGTTCTAATT
>Ga0210026_1000455_pt1 | contig 47192 bp, 53 predicted proteins | sample CryGeymeta201509_FD_183977 | JGI IMG/M metagenome (GOLD analysis project Ga0210026, IMG submission 183977) | Groundwater microbial communities from Crystal Geyser aquifers in Utah, USA - Crystal Geyser metaG 2015-09 (SPAdes) (version 2) | ecosystem: Environmental > Aquatic > Deep subsurface >...
CCGCCTCCCCGCCGGTATCACGGCACGGTGAGTCTCGATCCGGCGCGCGTGGGCCGCGATGCGAGCTGCATCGCCGACGAGGTGATCGCCCATCTTGTTGGGCAGGTAGGCGCGGAGGTGACGGTGACGTTGGAGATCGAGGCGACGCTGCCGGACGGTGCCTCGGATCAGATCGTGCGCACGGTCACCGAGAACGGCCGGACGTTGAAGTTCACCAGCCAGGGGTTTGAGGCGGAGTAACGCGCTGGCCGCGGGTGGGGCGTGGCCGCGGTGGGTCCGGCGGGCGACTGGTTCCGCTGGGGGGTGGCCGTTAGACTGGACGGCGCGGAGGAGCGATGCGCCTGTACAACTCGTTGACCGGCAAGAAGGAGAAGTTTGTCCCGGTGAAGGCGGGGGAGGTGTCGATCTACGCCTGCGGGGTGACGGTGTACGACCACTGCCACGTGGGCCACGCGCGCGGTGCGGTCTTCTTCGATGTCCTGCGTCGCTACTTCGAGCACCGCGGGCTGAAAGTCACCTACGTGCGCAACTTCACGGATGTGGACGACAAGATCATCCGCCGCGCCCACGAGGAGGGGGTGTCGTGGCGGGAGATCGCCAACCGGTACATCGAGGCCCACGAGCGCGACATGGGGGCCCTCGGGGTTAGGCCGGCGACGATCGAGCCGAAGGCGACCGACCACATCGGCGAGATCATCGCCCTGGTGCGCGACTTGGAAGAGCGGGGGCTGGCCTACGCCGCGGGGGGCGATGTCTTTTTCCGGGTGCGCCGCTTCCCCGGCTACGGACGGCTGTCGGGGAAGAAGATCGACGAGCTGGAATCCGGGGCGCGCATTGAGGTGAACGAGGTGAAAGAGGATCCCCTCGACTTCGCCCTGTGGAAGGGGAGCAAGGCCGGGGAGCCGGCGTGGGAGAGTCCGTGGGGGTTGGGGCGGCCCGGCTGGCACATCGAGTGCTCGGCCATGTCGATGGCGATCCTCGGGCGGGAGTTCGACATCCACGGCGGCGGTCGCGACCTGCTCTTTCCGCACCACGAGAACGAGATCGCGCAGTCCTGTGGCGCCGGCGCGGGGTTTGCCCACTGCTGGGTCCACAACGGCTTCGTGAACATCAACAACGAGAAGATGTCCAAGTCCCTGGGCAACTTCTTCACCATCCGCGAGATCCTCGATCGCTTCCCGGCGGAGGTGGTGCGCCTCTTCCTCCTCTCCACCCACTACCGCTCGCCGATCGACTTCTCCGACCGGGCGCTCGCCGAGGCGCGGGCGGCGGTGGATCGGGTCTACAGCTTTCTGCGCGGGGCGGTGCGCGCGGCCACCGGCGACTGGCGGGCGGCGGGGGCGGAGCTGGTGGCGGCGGTGGATGGGCTGGCCGCGGACTTTGACGCCGCCATGGAGGATGACCTGAATACCGCCGCGGCCCTGGCGGCGATCTTCGAGCGGGTGCGCCTGTTCAATCGCGTCCTCACCGAAGGCGGCGACGCGGCGGGGCAGGCGGTGGCGGCGGCGGCGGCGGCGCAGGTGCGCCGCCTCGGCGCGGTCCTCGGCCTCTTCCAGGATGACCCGGAGGGGTGGTTCCACGCCGGCGTCGAGCTGGACGAGCAGCAGATCGAGGCGAGGATCGGCGAGCGGCTGGCGGCGCGTGCGGCGAAGGCGTGGGCGCGCGCCGATGCGATCCGCGATGAGCTCGCCGCCGCCGGCATCGTTTTGGAGGATCGCGCCGGGACGACTACCTGGCGGCGCGGGTGAGGCGCGCGGCGCCTGCTCGCCGGTCGCGCTCCACGGACCCTCCCTTGGCGCGGAGTCTGGCGGCCCCGGTCTGGCTTGACTGCGAAGGGGCGGAACCCGACGTCGCAGCGGAGCGGGGCCCGGATCGCCCCGTTCTTCGTGACCGAGGAGGGGGTCGGCCTGGGTCGCGATCGACCCCCTTGCGCAGGACGGGGCGGCGCAGCGGATCTCGGCCCGGAGTGGGTCCCGTTGTGGGTGGCCGCGCCCCCCGTGGTGGCGTGAATGGTCCCGGTCCGGACCGAGCCCGATCCGGCGGGCGGGGAATGTGCGTGGTTTCCCGTGGTGGCGTAAACGCTCCCGATCCCGACCTCTCCCGCAGCGCATGGGCCAACGGCGCCATGTTCCCCGTGGTGGCGTGAATGGTCCCGATCCGGACCGAGCCTGCCGCTTCTCGTCACGCTTGCCACGGTCCGGCAGACTCTTGGCGCCGGTAGCCACCGTGCCGCGTGTTCGCCCCTGCGATCGGATCGCTGAACGCCGTAAGCTGAGAACCTCCCCATGAGCCGTCGCCAACCCCTTACCCCGGTCTATGGCCTGCACGCAGCGGAGGCGGCACTGGTCGCCGGCCGCGGCCGAGAGCTGTGGCTGGCGCGCAAGGAGGGGGAGGCGACGGTGCGCCTGCGCCAGCTTGCCGAGGAGCGCGGGGTGCGGGTCCGGACGGCGACCGCGGAGGAGCTGCGCGGCCACGCCCCGCAAGGCGGCGATCAGGGCTGCCTCGTGCTGGCCACCCCCCTGGAGCGTCTCGACCTTGCCGCCCTCGTGGCGCGGCTGGCGGGCCGTCGCGATGGCCTGGTCGTGTTGCTCGATCGGGTCCAGGACCCGCACAACCTGGGGAGCTGCCTGCGCACCGCCGCCTGTTTCGGGGTGGCGGCGGTGGTCTGTCCGAGCCATCGCAGCGCCGCCATGACCCCGGCGGCGGTGAAGGTGGCGAGCGGTGCCGCCGAGCGGGTGCCGGTGGTGGCGGTGGGCAGCCTGCTGGACGCGGTGGAGCGGTTGAAGGGGGCGGGGGTGTGGATCTTTGCCGCGGAGGAGGGGGCGCCGCAGGCGGCGGCGGCGGTCGATCTCACCGGCCCGGTGGGGCTGATTTTGGGCGGCGAGGGTAGCGGCGTGCGCACCAGCGTGGTGCGCGCCGCCGACGCCACCGTCACCCTCACCCCGCCGTCTAGCTTCACCACCCTCAACGTCGCCGCGGCCACCGCCTGTTTCCTCTACGAGGTGGCGCGCCAGCGGCGCGCGGCGGCCGAGGGGTAGGGGCTGGGGGGCTGGGGTCCTCGCGACTCGGGCGACGCCGCGGAACCGGGCGACGCCGCGGAATCGAGCGACGCCGCGGAACCGGGCGACGCCGCGGAACCGGGCGACGCCGCGGAATCGGGCGACGCCGCGGAACCGGGCGACGCCGCGGAACCGGGCGACGCCGCGGAACCGGGCGACGCCGCGGAACCGAGCGACGCCGCGAAACCGGGCGACGCCGCGAAACCGAGCGACGCCGCGGAACCGGGCGACGCCGCGGAACCGAGCGACGCCGCGAACCGGGCGACGCCGCGGAATTGGGCGACGCAGCGGAACCGGGCGACGCCGCGGAATCGAGCGACGCAGCGAACCGGGCGACGCAGCGGAATCGAGCGACGCCGCGGAATCGAGCGACGCCGCGAACCGGGCGACGCCGCGGAATCGAGCGACGCCGCGAACCGGGCGACGCCGCGGAACCGGGCGACGCCGCGGAACCGGGCGACGCAGCGGAACCGGGCGACGCAGCGGAACCGGGCGACGCAGCGGAACCGGGCGACGCCGCGGAACCGGGCGACGCCGCGGAATCGAGCGACGCCGCGAACCGGGCGACGCCGCGGAATCGGGCGACGCAGCGGAACCGGGCGACGCCGCGGAACCGAGCGACGCCGCGGAACCGGGCGACGCAGCGGAACCGGGCGACGCAGCGAACCGGGGCCCGGATCGTGGCGGTCCGTAGCGCTGCGTGGCGCTGCAGAGCCGGTCGGCCCGGATCGCCCGGTTCTTTGCTTCCTACCCCGCATGGCGCTACGCACGGGTCTACATTCACGCTCGAGCCCGCCTTTTTTCGGGCGACGATCGACAAGGTCTGGCCGATTCCTCGGTCTACCGGTCGCCGCGCGTGGTCGTGTTTGCGGTGGGCGGGGCTGGTGTAGCGCAGGGCGACCGGCTAGGGTGCGCCCCCTCGATCGGGCAACCGCCCGACAGCGGCGAACAACAGGACCTCGTCTTTACCTAAGGTCGCGCCGCGGTAAAACCCTTCTTGTCCTTCGCTGTTGTGTGGGTCAAAAACGTACGGCCGTGCCGTGCGGGCCTGTGTACCGGCATGACCACGGCGAAAGGACAAGTCCTTGATGTCTAGTTCAGTAGCAGTCGCTGTAGCCTCGACCGGCTTCGACCACTTCGGTCTTCACGAGGCCCTCTCCCGCGGGATCCGCGCCGCCGGCTTTACCGAGCCGCGGCCGATCCAGCACGAAACCATCCCCGCCGGACTGGCCGGCCGCAACGTGCTGGGGTTGGCCCACACCGGTACCGGCAAGACCGCGGCCTTCGCCCTGCCGCTCCTCCAGCGGCTCCTAAAGAATCGGCGCAAGGGGGTGCGCGCCCTCATCCTCGCCCCGACCCGCGAGCTCGCCACCCAGATCGCGGAAGAGGTCCGCACCCTGGCGAAGTTCACCAGCGTGAAGGCGGTGACCATCTTTGGTGGCGTCTCCATGGGGAAGCAGGCGGAGGCGCTCCGCCACGGCGCGGAGATCGTGGTGGGCTGCCCGGGGCGCATCCTCGACCTGATCCAGCAGGGGGTGCTTCGCCTCGCGGAGGTGGAGACCCTCGTCCTCGACGAGGCCGACCACATGTTCGACATGGGCTTCCTGCCGGACATTCGCAAGATCCTCAAGACGCTGCCGGCGACTCGGCAGAACCTCCTCTTCTCCGCCACCATGCCGAAGGAGGTCCGCTATCTGGCCAATGATCTGCTCACCGATCCGCACGTGGTCGAGTTGAACGACACGGCGCCGGCCGCCACCATCGCCCACGCCTTGGTGGAGGTGGCCGAGGCGCGCAAGCGCGATCTGCTTGAGCAGGTGCTCACCGGCGGCGACTGCGCGTCGGCGATCGTCTTTACGCGCACCAAATACCGCGCCAAGCGGCTTGCCGAGCAGCTCACCAAGGCGGGCCACCGAGCGGTCGGGTTGCAGGGCAACATGTCCCAGGCGCAGCGCGATCGGGCGATGAGTGGCTTCCGGACTCGCCGCTACGACATCCTGGTGGCCACCGACATCGCGGCGCGTGGCATCGACGTGAGCAACGTCTCCTACGTGATCAACTTCGACGTGCCGAGCACGCCCGAGGCGTACACCCACCGGATCGGCCGCACCGGCCGCGCCGAGCAGGAGGGGGTGGCATGCACCTTTGTGACCGGCAGCGATTACGACTGGGTGCGGGCCACAGAGCGGATGATCGGCGCCCCGATCCCGCGCCGCCAGGTCGAGGGGTTCGAGGCCGACCCGGAGAGGCCGGAGCCGAGTAAGGCGCCGCGGCGTAACTCGCGCGCGGGCCGCCCCGCCGGCCAGCCGGGCGGTCAGCCGCGCGCCAACCGGCCGCGGCCGGCCGGCCGCGGCCGGCGGCACAGCGGCTAAGGAGACTAGCGCTGGGGTCGCGGTCGTGGCGGCCCCAGCGCGACTCCCGGGCGAGGGGGGGCGCCGCGGGGCCGCGCCCGGCGCAGATCGGCAGGGGGATCGTTGACCTCCCTCGGAGGGACGTGTAAACTTCCCCGCTCTTTCGAAATAGAGGGGGTCGTGTTGGCCCGTCTCGCCGTTCTTAACCTTTTGGAAATGTGAGGAAGATGCGGTTGTCGCGGGTGGCTGAGGCGTTTTCCCTTGGCGGCTGGATGACCGGTAGATGGGGTGGCGGCGGTACGGAGTGTCCGGGCCGACGTAGCTCAGCCGGTAGAGCAGCTGATTTGTAATCAGCAGGTCGCAGGTTCAACCCCTGTCGTCGGCTCCACTTGGCTTGCGAGTTCTTTCATCGATTGTGTGTCGCCCGCCCGGCCCTCCGGGCCCCGATTGGCGTCCTCTCTAGGGGAGGTTCCCGAGCGGTCAAAGGGAACAGACTGTAAATCTGTCGGCTCCGCCTTCGGAGGTTCGAATCCTCCCCTCCCCACCATATTTTTGTTGCCGGGCGCGTTCGCCGGTCCTCGCTATCCATCCCAAGGAGCTTGTTACTGCGACGGTGTACACGGAGGCTCGCGGGCCCGGGCGGGAGTAGCTCAGCGGTAGAGCTCTAGCCTTCCAAGCTAGTGGTCGCGGGTTCAAGCCCCGTCTCCCGCTCCAGCGCCACATACCTTTTTGAGGAGATCGAAGCCCGCGTAGCTCAGTAGGTAGAGCGCTTCCTTGGTAAGGAAGAGGTTCACCGGTTCGAGTCCGGTCGCGGGCTCCATCACTCGCCTGAAGATCCGTCCAACCTGTTGAGGAAGATTGAGTCATGGCGAAAGCAAAGTACGAGCGGACGAAGCCGCATGTGAACGTGGGGACGATAGGCCACGTGGATCACGGGAAGACGACGCTGACGGCGGCGATCACGAAGGTGATGGCGCGGCATACGGGTGGGGAGTTTGTGCCGTTTGACCAGATTGATAAGGCGCCGGAGGAGCGGGAGAGAGGGATTACGATTTCGACGGCGCACGTGGAGTATCAGAGCCCGAAGCGGCACTACGCGCACGTGGATTGCCCGGGACATGCGGACTACGTGAAGAACATGATCACGGGGGCGGCGCAGATGGACGGGGCGATTTTGGTGGTGTCGGCGGCGGACGGACCGATGCCGCAGACGCGGGAGCACATTTTGCTGGCGCGGCAGGTGGGGGTTCCGTACATCGTGGTCTTTCTGAATAAGGTGGACATGGTGGACGACCCGGAGCTGCTGGAGCTGGTGGAGATGGAGGTTCGGGAGCTGTTGAGTTCGTACGATTTTCCTGGGGACGACATTCCGATTGTGAAGGGGTCGGCGCTGAAGGCGCTGGAGGCGGATGCGGACGACGAGTGGACGGCGAAGATAGGCGAGCTGATCCAGGCGGTGGACGACTACATTCCGGTTCCGAAGCGCGAGATCGACAAGCCGTTTTTGATGCCGGTGGAGGATATCTTTTCGATTTCAGGCCGCGGCACGGTGGCGACGGGGCGGGTGGAGCGTGGGATTGTGAAGGTTGGCGAGGAGATCGAGATTGTTGGGATCCGGGACACCGCGAAGACGGTGGTGACGGGTGTCGAGATGTTTCGCAAGCTGCTTGACCAGGGTCAGGCGGGGGACAACATCGGGGTGCTTCTGCGCGGGGTGAAGCGGGAAGACATTGTCCGCGGGCAGGTGTTGGCGAAGCCTGGGAGCGTGACGCCGCACAAGCAGTTCAAGGCGGAGGCGTACATCCTGACGAAGGAAGAGGGAGGGCGTCACACGCCGTTTTTCAATGGCTATCGGCCGCAGTTTTACTTCCGGACGACGGACGTGACGGGCGTGGTGAAGCTGCCGGAAGGGACAGAGATGGTGATGCCTGGTGACAACTGTTCGATGGAGGTGGCGCTGGTCACCCCGATCGCGATGGAGAAGGAGCTACGCTTCGCCATCCGTGAGGGCGGTCGCACCGTCGGCGCCGGCGTCGTCTCGGAGATCATTCAATGAGAGACATCATTGTGCTCGCGTGCTCCCAGTGCAAACGGCGGAACTATTCCACCACGAAGAACAAGCGCACCATGACCGGTAAGCTGGAGCTGAAGAAATACTGCCCCTTCTGCCGTACCCACGTGCTGCATCGCGAGGGCAAGAAATAGGCCAGTAGCTCGAACTGGTAGAGCACCGGACTCCAAATCCGGGGGTTGGGGGTTCGAGTCCCTCCTGGCCTGCCACCCTTCTCGATTTTCTCCTCACCTTTCCAAGACGCCTCATGGTTGGTCGCTGGATGCAATTCATTCGCGAAGTGCGCGCCGAACTGGGCAACGTAAGTTGGCCGACGCGCGATGCCACGGTGACGTCTACCGTGGTGGTATTGATCACTGTCTTCCTCATTGGCGCCTTCTTGGGCGGGCTGGACATTGGCCTTTCCCGGCTGGTGGGGTTCCTCGTTGGGTAAAGAGCTTGCTATGGCGGTCCGTTGGTACGTGGTCCAGACCTACTCCGGGTATGAGCAGCGCGTGCGGCGCTCCCTGGAGGAGAAGGTGAAGGTGCTCGGTCTGCAGGAGCAGGTTCGCCAGGTCCTCATCCCGACGGAAGAGGTGGTGGAGCTGCAGCAGGGGAAGAAGCGGACCACCACCCGCAAGTATTACCCCGGCTACATTCTGGTGGAGATGGAGTTGGACGACGAGACGTGGCACCTGGTGAGCGATCTACCCAAGGTGACCGGGTTTCTCGGTGGTAAGAACCCGACGCCCCTGTCGGAGAAGGAGCTCGGCTCCGTCCTGACCCAAGTGGAAGAGGGCGCCCACGCCCCCGCCCGGCCGAAGGTGTCGTACCGCGTCGGGGACATGGTGAAGATCAACGACGGCCCGTTTGTTGGCTTCAACGCGAACGTCGACGAGATCGATCTCGATCACGGCAAGGTGAAGGTGATGATCTCCATCTTCGGGCGGCAGACGCCCGTCGAGCTCGACTTTTTGCAGGTGGAGAAAGTGAGCGGCTGATGCCGCAGGAAGGTGAACCGTGGCAAAGGAAGTGACCGGCATCATCAAGTTGCAATGCAACGCGGGGAAGGCGAACCCATCGCCCCCGATTGGCCCCGCCTTGGGTCAGCACGGGGTCAACATCATGGAGTTCTGCAAGGCATTCAACGCCAAGACAGAGTCCCAGGTGGGGATGGTCATCCCGGTGGTGATCACCGTCTACAAGGACAAGAGCTTCACCTTCATCACCAAGACGCCGCCCGCGGCGGTGTTGCTGAAGAAGGCGGCAAAGATCGACAAGGGCTCCCCGGTGCCGCACCTCAACAAGGTGGCGAAGGTGACCGTGCAGCAGGTGCGGGAGATCGCCGAGCTGAAGCTCAAGGACCTCAACGCCAACGACATCGACGCGGCGATGCGGATCATCGCGGGTACCGCGCGCTCCATGGGGATCGAGGTTGAGTAGAAGTCCTTTCCCTCGCCCGGTGGGGGCGAGAGACCTTGCTGCCCCGCCTCATCAAGTTGCCCCCTGACCCTCCCATCTGCCACCTCACTCCCATTCCATCGAGCGGCGATCTGACCCCTGACCGTCCTGCCATCGAGATCGGTGATCCGATCGAGATGAAGGGTGAAAAACCATGAAACATAGCCGACGTTATCGCGAGCTTTCCGCGAGCTACGACAAGAACCAGTCCTTCTCCCTGCACGAGGCCGTCGCCGTGGTGAAGCGGGTGGCGACCGCCAAGGCCGACGAGTCGATCGATGTGGCGATGCGCCTTGGCATCGATTCCCGGCACGCGGATCAGCAGGTCCGTGGCACGGTGATTCTCCCGCACGGGACCGGCCGGACGGTTCGCGTGCTGGTCCTGGCCAAGGGTGAGTACGCCAAGGAGGCGGAGGCGGCGGGTGCCGACTTCGTCGGCGCCGAGGAGATGGTGGAGAAGATCCAGGGGGGCTGGCTCGACTTCGACCGCGTGGTCGCCACCCCGGACCTGATGGGGCAGGTCGGTCGCCTCGGCCGGGTTCTGGGTCCGCGCGGCCTGATGCCCAACCCGAAGCTCGGCACGGTGACCTTTGAGGTGGGCCGGGTGGTGGGCGAGATCAAGTCGGGCAAGGTGGACTTCCGCGCCGAGAAGGCGGGAATCGTGCAGTCCACCATCGGCCGTGCCTCCATGGACACGAAGCAGCTTGAAGAGAACCTCGTGGCCTTTGTGGAGACGATCTTCCGCCTCAAGCCGTCAGCGGCGAAGGGGCGCTACCTGAAGAGCATGTGCCTCTCCCCCACCATGGGGCCGGGGGTGCGGGTCGATCCGGTGGCGGTAGGTGCCGAGTACGTCTAATCGTTTTGCCAGGCCGGTCTCAGGAGACTGTCGGATTTTGTCCCGATCGACTGCGAAGAAGCGGATCTCAGTCTGGGTTGGGTCTCGTTCTTTATTTGGCAGCCCCACGCAGCGCGACGCACACCTCCCCAGGCGGACCGGAACTCGTTGGTTGGCGCGACGATCGAAAAGGTTTGACAGACTTCTCGGTCAAGGAGAGGCAAGACAGCCGATTTTGATTTCTGGTCGAAGACCGTGGGTGCCGGTACTGCCGGCTGAAAGCTCTGCGCCCGCCGAGACTGGATCCCGTAGGTGGCGAAGCCCCGTGGATGGGGGCGGCGGTACCCCGTTCCGAAGTTGGGGCGGTAGTCGGGGTCGGGTGGCGGCGCAAGACCCACGCGACCCCGCGCGGGACGGCTTCCCGCCCAGCCTGCATAGGTAGGCGCAATCTACAGAGAGGAGATCCCTTGGATCGAGCAGAAAAGGCCGCGATGGTCGATGACCTTCGCGTGCGGTTTGAAGGCGCAACCGCCGTCTATCTCACCGAGTACCGTGGTTCCACGGTGGAAGAGATGATGACGTTGCGCCGTAAGTTGGCCGAGGCCGGTGCGACCTATCGGGTGGTGAAGAACACCCTGGCGCGTCGTGCCGCGCAGGGGACTCGCGTTGCGTGTCTCAGTGATGACTTCACCGGCCCGATTGCCGTGGCGATCGCCGCGGGGGATCCGGTGGGTCCGGCGAAGGTCCTGAAGCAAGAGCTTGGCGGGTTGAAGAACCTCACCGTTCGCTGCGGCATGGTGGAGGCGCAGCGGGTGGGGGTAACCCAGATTCACGCCCTGGCGGAGATGCCGTCACGTGAGGAGCTGTTGGCCAAGCTTCTTTGCCTCCTCAACACCCCGGCGCAGCAGCTCCTCTCGTTGCTCAATGCCCCGGCATCGCAAGTGGTCCGCCTCCTCAACGCGGCGGCCAAGGCGCACGCCTAGCCACTCGGCCCATTTTTTAAACTTCGATTTTTCAACCCTCAGGAGTACGACCATGGCAGCGACCAAAGAAGACGTGAAGGAATTCATCAAGAACATGAGCCTCATGGCGGCAGCCGAGTTGGTGAAGGAGCTGGAGGAGGAACTCGGTGTCTCCGCCGCTGCCCCCGTGGCGATGGTGGCTGCGGCGGGCCCCGCCGCGGGTGGCGCGGCAGTCGCCGAGGAGCAGACCGAGTTTACCGTCGTGCTCGAGGCCGCCGGCGACAAGAAGATTCAGGTGATCAAGGAGGTCCGTGCGGTGGTCTCCGGCCTCGGTCTGAAGGAGGCCAAGGCGTTGGTGGACGGTGCCCCGGCGACGGTGAAGGAGGGGGTCACCAAGGAGGCGGCGGCGGACATCAAGGCGAAGCTGGAGGCGGCAGGAGCGACCGTCTCGGTCAAGTAGTTCTCCCTTGCGGTGGTTTGGGCGGGGGGCGCAGGCGTGCCCCCCGCCCGCCCTGTTCTCCTGATGTAGCGCACCCGCCGGCCGTCATGCCGGTGAGGTAAGGAAGGCGAGATGCCCACGACCGAACGTAACCAGCACCGTGTCCGCCGCGACTTCTCCAAGATCCTCCCGGTTCTCGAGGTGGAGGATCTGATTCATATCCAGAAGTCGTCCTACGAGCGGTTCCTGCAGAGGGATACGCCGCCCGCGGAGCGTCTCGACCGTGGCCTACAGGCGGCGTTCAAGTCGGTCTTCCCGATCACCGACTTCTCCGAGTCGGTCACCCTGGAGTTCCTCGAGTACACCTTGGGGGAGCCGAAGTACGACCTCCGTGAGTGCGTCGCGCGCGGCGTCGAGTACGCCTCGCCGATCAAGCTGAAGGTGCGGATGAACCTCTTGGAGGCGGATCCGGATACGGGGGTGAAGCGGATCAAAGAGGTGCGCGAGCAGGTGGTCTACATGGGAGAGGTGCCCCTGATGACTGCCAGCGGCACCTTCGTCATCAATGGCACCGAGCGGGTGGTGGTCTCCCAGCTGCACCGCTCGCCGGGCGCCTATTTCAGTTCCGACAAGGGTTCCACCCATGTCTCTGGCAAGGTGATCTACGCCGGTCGGGTGATTCCCTATCGTGGCTCTTGGCTCGACTTCGAGTTCGACACCAAGGACGTCCTTTATGCGCGCATCGACCGGCGGCGGAAGATGCCGGCAACGATCCTCCTCAAGGCGCTGGGCTATACCTCCAAGGAGATCCTCCGCCTCTACTACGACATGGAGGTGGTTCACCTGCGTCCGGGTGGCGAGATCGCCAAGGAGATCAATGAGAAGGTCCTGCGCGGCAGCCGTGCGGCCACCGACATCAAGGCCGGCCGCCAGATGGTGGTGAAGCAGGGGAACAAGATCACCAAGGTGGCGATCAAGCGGCTCGCCGAGGCGGGGGTGACCGAGTTGCCCATGACCCGCGAGGAGCTGGTCGGGCGGGTGGTGGTGGATGACGTGGTCGATCCCACCACCGGCGAGGTCCTGGTGGACCACAACACCGAGCTCCGTGAGGAGCAGGTGGAACAGATCATCGCGGCCGGCGTGACCCAGATCGAGTTCCTCTTCATCGATGAGATCACCGCCACCCCGGCGCTGCGCGACACCTTGCTGGTGGATCGGCTGGAGACCCGCGAGGACGCGATCGCGGCGGTCTACAAGCGGCTCCGTCCGGGCGAGCTGCCGAACATGAAGACCGCCCGTGACTTCTTCGAGGGGCTCTTCTTCGACCCGCGCCGCTACGACCTCTCCGAGGTGGGGCGGATGAAGATCAACGAGATCCTCGGCCTCGATCAGCCCCTCTCCCAGCGCACCCTGGTGCGTGAGGACATCGTCGAGGTGGTGCGGCGCATGGTGGAGCTGCGCAACGGCATCGGCCACGTGGACGACATCGATCACCTGGGCAACCGGCGCATCCGCTCGGTCGGCGAGCTGCTGGAGAATCAGCTTCGGGTCGGCCTAGTGCGGATGGAGAAGGCGGTCCGGGAGAAGATGAACCTGCAGGAGCTCGAGGAGCTGATGCCCAAGGACATCATCAACGCCAAGCCAGTGTCGGCGTCGATCAAGGAGTTCTTCGGCTCCAGCCAGCTCTCCCAGTTCATGGACCAGACCAACCCCCTGTCGGAGATCACCCACAAGCGGCGCCTCTCCGCCCTGGGCCCCGGCGGTCTGACCCGAGAGCGCGCCGGCTTTGAGGTGCGCGACGTCCACCCGACCCACTACGGCCGCATCTGCCCGATCGAGACCCCAGAAGGGCCGAACATCGGTCTGATCACCTCGTTGGCCACCTACGCGCGGGTGAACGAGTACGGCTTCATCGAGAGTCCATTCCGCAAGGTAAACAACGGCGTGGCGACGCGCGACGTCCACTACCTCTCCGCCACCGTCGGTGAGCGGTACCACATCGCCCAGGCGAACACGCCGATGGACGAGGCGGGCCGGATCACCGCCGCCATGGTCTCCTGCCGCCACGAGGGCGAGTTCGTCATGGTGGCGCCGGAGCAAGTGGAGTACATGGACGTGGCGCCCATGCAGATGGTCTCGGTGGCCGCGGCGATGATCCCGTTTTTGGAGCACGATGACGCCAACCGCGCCTTGATGGGCTCCAACATGCAGCGTCAGGCGGTGCCGCTTTTGAAGCCGGAGGCGCCGCTGGTGGGCACCGGCATGGAGGCGGTAGCGGCGCGTGACTCGGGCTCGGTCGTCACCGCCCGTCGTGACGGCACGGTGATCGGCGTCGACGCCGGCCGCATCCTGGTGAAGGCGACCCGCAAGGCGGAGCTCAGCGCCCTCGATCCGGGCCTCGATATCTACCCGTTGGTGAAGTACCAGCGCTCGAACCAGAACACCTCGATCAACCAGCGCCCGTTGGTGATCAAGGGCGACAAGGTGCACGCCGGCCAGATCATCGCCGATGGCGCCTCCACCGACCACGGTGAGCTTGCCCTCGGGCAGAACGTCACCGTCGCCTTCATGCCGTGGCGCGGCTACAACTACGAAGATGCCATCCTCCTCAGCGAGCGGCTGGTGAAGGAGGACCGCTACACCTCGGTGCACATCGAAGAGTTCACCTCCGAGGCGCGCGACACCAAGCTCGGTCCCGAGGAGATCACCCGCGACATCCCCAACGTCGGCGACGAAGCGCTTGCCGACCTCGATGAGGCGGGGATTGTGCGCATCGGCGCCCTGGTGGGGCCGGGTGACGTGCTGGTGGGCAAGGTGACCCCAAAGGGCGAGACCCAGCGCTCGCCGGAGGAGAAGCTGCTCATCGCCATCTTCGGCGAGAAGGCGGGTGACGTGCGGGACACCTCGCAGCGTGTGCCGCCAGGGGTCGAGGGAATCGTCGTTGGGGTGAAGATCTTCTCCCGCCAGGGGGTGGAGAAGGATGTCCGCGCCCAGGAGGTCGAGGACGACGACGTCGACGCGATCAACGAGGAGTACCAGATCGAGCTCGACGCCACTACCGACCAGCGCGACACCGCGATCCGCGCCCTCTACAAGGGGGGGACCGCCGGCGAGACGATTCGTGACGCCGCCGGGAACGAGATCGCCCGTGCCGGCGAGGTCCTGACCCTCGCGATGCTCAACCGGGTGGCGAGCCAGGCCCTGGAAACCTTGCCGGTGAATGGTGTCGAGGAGCGCTCGGCACGCATGGACGAGATCCTCTTCCAGTACGAACGCCTAGTGGAGAAGCTGGAGAACTTCTACGGCGACAAGATCGCCCGGATCCGGCGCGGCGATGAACTCCCCGCCGGGGTGATCAAGCAGGTGAAGGTGTACGTGGCGATCAAACGGCAGCTCTCCGTGGGAGACAAGATGGCGGGCCGCCACGGCAACAAGGGCGTGGTGTCGCGCATCCTCCCCGAGGAGGACATGCCGTTTTTGCCCGACGGCACCCCGGTGGACATCGTCCTTAACCCCCTTGGCGTGCCGTCGCGTATGAACGTCGGCCAGATCCTCGAGACCCACCTCGGCTGGGCGGCGAAGAGCCTCGGGATGCATGTGGCGACCCCGGTCTTCAATGGCGCCACCGAGCCGGAGATCCGCGCCATGCTGAAGGAGGCGGGGCTGCCGGAGAGCGGCCAGATCGAGTTGCGCGACGGTCTCACCGGCGATCCCTTCGACCAGCCGGTCACCGTCGGCTGCATGTACATCCTGAAGCTCCACCACCTCGTCGATGACAAGATCCACGCCCGCTCCATCGGCCCGTACTCCCTGGTGACCCAGCAGCCCCTGGGGGGCAAGGCGCAGTTCGGCGGCCAGCGTCTCGGCGAGATGGAGGTGTGGGCGATGGAGGCGTACGGCGCCGCCTACACCCTGCAGGAGTTCCTCACCGTCAAGTCCGACGACGTGCCGGGACGCACCCGCATGTATGAGTCCATCGTCAAGGGGGAGTACGCCCTGGTTCCGGGTCTACCCGAGTCCTTCAGCGTCTTGGTGAAGGAGCTCCAGTCCCTGTGTCTCGACATCGAGCTGACGCCGGAGGCGGGGGCGGAGGCGCCTGTGCCCAGCCCCACCGCGTTTCCCATCTGACCGATAGCCTGAACGACCAAACCGGGCCGGGGCCTTGCGTCCCGCCGTGGAGGTGTCCTCGTGGAAGACCTGCACCGCTTCTTTGAACGTCCCAAGCTCACCATGAACTTCAGTCAGGTGAAGATTGGTATCGCCTCGCCGGAGAAGATCCGTTCCTGGTCTTTCGGGGAGGTGAAGAAGCCAGAGACAATCAACTACCGAACCTTCAAGCCGGAGCGCGATGGCCTTTTCTGCGCCCGGATCTTTGGGCCGGTGAAGGACTGGGAGTGCTCTTGCGGCAAGTACAAGCGGATGAAGTACCGCGGCATCGTCTGCGACAAGTGCGGCGTCGAGGTGATCCAGTCGAAGGTCCGGCGCGATCGTCTTGGCCACATTGAGCTCGCCTCGCCGGTCTCCCACGTCTGGTTCCTCAAGGCGCTGCCGAGCCGCATTGGCCACCTCTTGGACATGACCCTGAAGGATCTGGAGAAGGTGCTCTACTTCGAGAGCTACGTGGTCACCGATCCCGGGAACACGTCGCTGAAGCCGCGCACCTTGTTGACGGAGGAGGAGTACCGGCAGGCGGAGGAGGAGTACGGCGTCGACGCCTTCCGGGCAGAGATGGGGGCGGAGGCGATCAAACGGCTGTTGCAGGAGATCGACCTCCACGACCTCTCGGACGAGATCCGCGTCGGGCTGCAGACCACCCGCTCCAAGGCGACCAAGGCGAAGCTGGTGAAGCGGTGGAAGATCGTCGAGGCGTTCCGCCAGTCCACGAACGAGCCAGAGTGGATGATCCTTGATGTCATCCCGGTCCTGCCGCCGGAGCTCCGTCCCTTGGTGCCCCTCGATGGCGGCCGGTTTGCCACCTCCGACCTGAACGACCTCTACCGCCGGGTGATCAACCGCAACAACCGCCTCAAGCGGCTCTTGGAGCTGCGCGCCCCGGACGTCATCGTCAAGAACGAGAAGCGGATGTTGCAGGAGGCGGTGGACGCCCTGTTCGACAATGGCCGGCGCGGGCGGGTGATCCGCGGTGCCAACCGCCGGCCCTTGAAGTCGCTCTCCGACATGCTCAAGGGGAAGCAGGGTCGCTTCCGCCAGAACCTCTTGGGCAAGCGCGTCGACTACTCAGGCCGTTCGGTAATCGTGGTGGGTCCGCACCTGAAGATGAATCAGTGCGGGTTGCCGAAGAAGATGGCCATTGAGCTCTTCAAGCCGTTCATCTTCAACCGCCTGGAGGCGAAGGGGTTGGTCACTTCCATCAAGGCGGCGAAGAAGATGGTGGAGAGCGGCCGGCGCGAGGTGTGGGACGCCCTGGAGGAGGTGATCACTGAACACCCGATCCTCCTGAACCGTGCCCCCACCCTCCACCGCCTCGGGATTCAGGCGTTTGACCCGGTCCTCGTGGAGGGCAAGGCGCTGCAACTTCACCCCCTCGTGTGCACCGGCTTCAACGCCGACTTCGACGGCGACCAGATGGCGGTCCACGTGCCGCTGTCGGTGGAGGCGCAGGTGGAGGCGCGGGTGTTGATGCTCTCCATCAACAACATCCTCTCCCCCGCCAACGGCCGGCCGGTGACCGTGCCGACCCAGGACATGGTCCTTGGCCTCTACTACATGACCATCGAGCGCCCCGGGGTGAAGGGCGAGGGGATGGCCTTTACCGACGTCGGTGAGGTGCGCCGGGCGCTCGATCACCACCGGCTGGATCTACACGCGCGGATCAAGGTGCGGATCGGTGGCAAGCTGCGCGACACCACCGCCGGCCGCGCCCTGGTCTCGAGTTGCCTGCCGCCGGGGGTGGACTTCGAGGTGATTAACGAGCCGCTCACCAAGAAGAGCCTCGGGAAGATCATCGGTGACGTCTTCCGCGAGGCGGGCCAGGCGGCGACCGTGGTGATGCTCGACGAGATCAAGGCGATGGGGTTCGAGCACGCCACCCGCTCGGGGATCTCCATCTGCATCGACGACATGAACATCCCGCCGATGAAGGAGGAGAAGCTGAAGGCCGCCTTCGACGAGGTGCGCCTGGTCACCGAGCAGTACGACGCCGGTCTGATCACCGACGGCGAGCGGCACAACAAGGTCATCGACATCTGGTCGGGGGTCACCAATGTGATCACCGACGAGATGATGAACCACCTAGGGGCGCCCACTCCGTGGCGCCCGAATACCTCGCGGGAGCTCAACTCGGTCTACATGATGGCCACCTCCGGCGCCCGCGGTTCCACCCAGCAGATCCGGCAGCTCGCCGGGATGCGTGGCCTGATGGCCAAGCCGTCGGGTGAGATCATCGAGAACCCGATTACCGCCAACTTCCGGGAGGGGTTGACGGTGCTCCAGTACTTCATCTCGACCCACGGAGCGCGCAAAGGGTTGGCGGATACCGCCCTGAAGACCGCCAACTCCGGTTACCTCACCCGCCGTCTGGTGGACGTGGCGCAGGACTCGATCATCGTCCAAAAAGACTGCGGCACCTTGGAAGGGATGAAGCTCGCGGCGCTCACCGAGAGCGGCGAGATCATCGAGCCCCTCTTCGATCGGATCGTGGGCCGGGTCGCTGCGGAGGAGATTCTCGACCCCTACAGCAACGAAGTCTTGGTGGAGGCGGATCAGGAGATCACCGAGGCCGGCGCGCGGCGGGTGGTCGATGCCGGCCTTACCGAGGTTCGGGTGCGCACCCCGCTCACCTGCGAGGCGCCGCGCGGTCTGTGTGCCATGTGCTACGGCCGAGATCTGGCGCGCGGCAAGCTGGTCGAGCTGGGCACCGCGGTGGGGGTCATCGCCGCCGAATCGATCGGCGAGCCGGGCACCCAGCTCACCATGCGTACCTTCCACATCGGCGGCGCCGCGGCGTCGAAGATGGAACAGACCACCCAGGACACCAAGATCGGGGGTGTGGTGCGTTACCACAGCGTCGAGACGGTGGTCGATCGCCAGGGGCATGTGGTGGCCATGAATCGCGGTGGTCAGCTCCTCATCGAGGACGAGCAGGGCCACGCTCGCGAGACCTACGACCTGGTCTACGGCGCCGTCCTCAAGGTGACGGATGGCGAGAAGGTGGAGCCGAAGACGGTGCTGGTGGAATGGGACCCCTTCTCCATCGTCATCCTCAGCAACGCCACCGGTAAGGTCGCCTTTGTCGACCTGATCGAGGGGCGCTCCATGCGGGAAGAGGTGGATGAGCTCACCGGCCTCTCCCGCCGGGTAGTCATCGACTCGGGCGATCCCAACCTGCGGCCGCGCCTGGTGGTGCGGGACCACAAGGGCAACGAGGTGGGGAGCAACCTGGTGCCCTTCGGTGCCTCGATCCTGGTCGAGTCCGGCGAGGAGGTGGTGCCGGGCGACATCCTTGGCAAGATTCCGCGCGAGACGACCAAGACCCAGGACATCACCGGCGGTCTACCGCGCGTTGCTGAGCTCTTCGAGGCGCGCAAGCCGAAGGAGCACGCGGTGATCAGCGAGATCAACGGCATCGTGCGCGAGGGCGGCTATGTGCGCGGCAACCGGAAGATCCTGGTCCTCGGTGAGGATGGCACGGAGAAGGAGTACCTCATCCCGCGTGGTAAGCACGTGAACGTACAGGAGGGCGACTACGTGCGGGCGGGTGATCCGTTGATGGACGGCCCCTTGTCGCCCCACGACATCCTTCAGATCCTCGGGCCACGGGCGCTCCAGCACTACCTGGTGAACGAGGTGCAGAAGGTCTATCAGCTCCAGGGCGTCTCCATCCACGACAAGCACATCGAGGTGATCGTTCGCCAGATGATGCGTCGTGTCATGGTTGGCGACCCCGGTGACACCGATCTCCTCCAGGGGGAGCAGGTGGACCGCTACCGCTTCGTCAAGGCGAACGAAGAGGTGATCGCGGCCGGCAAACGGCCGGCGGAGGGTGAGCCCCTGTTGCTTGGCATCACCAAGGCGTCGCTCAACACCGACAGCTTCATCTCCGCGGCCTCTTTTCAGGAGACCACTCGAGTCCTCACCGAGGCGGCGATCGCCGGCAAGGTGGATACCTTCGCCGGTCTCAAAGAGAACGTCATTATGGGGCGGCTCATCCCTGCGGGTACCGGGTTTGTGGATTACCGCAAGGTCCATGCGAAGGTCGAGCGGCCCGCGCCGCAGGACCTTGTGGCGGCGGTTCAGCGGGAGCAGAGCGGGGCGCCGGGAGCGGGCGCGCCAACAGAAGGGGTGTGAACGGCTGATGGTCGGGAGCGGCTTGCCCCCCTCCGTCGTGGTGGTGTTGCGCCAGGGCGGAGGCGGGGCAAGCCGGTGATCGAGCCTCGGTGGCGGGTTGGCGCGCACCGTGGCGCCCGCGGCAGGGAGACTCCGCGGCGACGGTTGAGGGGGCGATTTCTGCCTATCACCTCGCCGGCGGCCTGGTACACGGCCAAGGGACAACCGCCGGCCACCGTGTTGGACCGCCGGCGCCATGGCCCCTGCGCCCTAGGCACCGGTCGGCGCCGGAGCAATCGCGGCGCGCTTGACTCGCGGGTGGCCGCCGCTATAATGCCCGCCCCTTCGCGCATTCTGGTTCGCGTTGAAGGTGTTGTAAATTTTGCGGTTTTCGCCACGTTTCACCATCTTCATAGGCTTCAAAGGAAGATCCGTGCCGACGATTAATCAGCTTGTGCGCAAGGGCCGTAACCGGCTCAAGGGCCGCTCCGCAAGTCCGGCGTTGCAGGATTGTCCGCAGCGTCGTGGCGTGTGTACCCGCGTCTATACGACCACTCCGAAGAAGCCCAACTCGGCCCTTCGTAAGGTTGCCCGTGTTCGTTTGACCACGGGGATCGAGGTCACCACCTACATTCCTGGTGTGGGCCACAACCTGCAGGAACACTCCATCGTCCTCATCCGTGGTGGTCGTGTGAAGGATCTGCCGGGTGTGCGTTATCACATCATCCGCGGTACCCAAGACTCTCTTGGCGTGTCGGATCGCAATAAGAGTCGTTCCAAGTACGGGGTCAAGCGTCCCAAGAAATAGTGATTGTGCGGCGCAATCGCCGCTTCGCGAAGGAAACCGAAAATCATGGCTCGACGGCGCGTTGCAGAACGACGGAAGGTTACCCTTGATCCGAAGTATCAGGACGAGGGAGTGACCAAGTTCATCAACTGCATGATGCGGACCGGTAAGCGGAGTGTCTCTGAGCACGCCTTTTACGGTGCGATGGAGATCATCGCCGAGTCGATGACCGAGCAGCCTCCTTTGGAAGTCTTTAACCAGGCGTTGCGTAACGTTCAGCCGCTGGTTGAGGTGAAGTCTCGGCGCGTGGGTGGTTCGACCTATCAGGTGCCGATTGAGGTCCGTCCGGGCCGGCGTGCGGCTCTGGCGCGTCGCTGGCTCATCGGTTTTGCGCGCAGCCGGCCGGAAAAGAGCATGGCGATTCGGCTCGCCAAGGAGTTGATGGACGCCGCCAACAAGACCGGCGCGACCGTGCGCAAGCGGGACGAGACCCACCGCATGGCCGAGGCCAACAAGGCGTTCTCCCATTACCGCTGGTAACCCTTCCGGTTCTCGGCAAAGACCCTTTGTAGAAAGAATCGGCGTGGCTCGCACTGACCCCCTTAATCGCGTTCGTAACATCGGCATCATGGCCCACATTGATGCCGGGAAGACGACGACGACCGAACGGATCCTCTTCTATACCGGCATCTCGCACAAAATCGGCGAGGTGCATGACGGCGCCGCGGTCATGGATTGGATGGCGCAGGAACAGGAGCGCGGCATCACCATTACCTCCGCGGCCACGACCTGCAAGTGGAAGGGTCACCGGATCAACATCATCGACACCCCCGGCCACGTGGACTTCACCATCGAGGTGGAGCGCTCCCTGCGGGTGCTCGACGGCGCGGTAGCGGTGTTTTGTTCGGTTGGCGGGGTGGAGCCGCAGTCGGAGACCGTGTGGCGGCAGGCGGATAAGTATGGCGTTCCGCGCATCGCCTTCATCAACAAGATGGACCGCACAGGGGCTGATTTTTCGCGCGGTGTCACCATGATTCGCGAGCGCCTGGGTGCCAAGGCGGTCCCCATCCAGCTCCCCATCGGCGCGGAAGATACCTTTGCCGGGGTGGTCGATCTGGTGAAGATGAAGGCGATCCGCTGGGACGAGGCAGATCTCGGCGTGAAGTACTGGGAGGAGGAGATCCCCGCGGATCTCGCCGCCGCCGCCGTTGCCGCGCGCGAGGCGATGATCGACGCAATCGCCGAGTACGACGACAGCCTGATGGAGCGGTTCCTGGAAGGGCAGCCCATCGACGAGGCGCAGATCCACGCCGCCCTCCGCACCGCCACCCTGTCGCTTGGCATCTGTCCGGTCCTGTGTGGGAGCGCCTTCAAGAACAAGGGGGTGCAGTCCTTGCTCGACGCGGTTGTGGATTACCTGCCGTCGCCTACCGACATCCCGCCGGTGGAGGGGGTGGAACCGCGTACGGACAAGGTGCTGGTGCGCAAGGCGGACGACGAGGAGCCGTTTTGTGCCCTCGCCTTCAAGATCATGGCGGATCCCTTTGTCGGCCAGCTCACCTTCTTCCGGGTCTACTCAGGGGTGATCGCGACGGGCGGGCAGGTGGTGAACCCGCGGACCGGCAAAAAAGAACGGCTGGGGCGTATTTTGCAGATGCACGCCAATAGCCGGAAGGAGATCCAAGAGGTCCGTACGGGGGACATCGCCGCGGCGGTGGGGCTCAAGACGGTGACCACCGGGGACTCCTTGTGTGATGCGGACGCGCCGGTGGTCCTCGAGTCCCTGGAGTTTCCGGATCCGGTGATCTCGGTGGCGATCGAGCCGAAAACCAAGGACGACCAAGAGAAGATGGGGTTGGCCCTCTCCCGTCTGGCGCAGGAGGATCCCTCGTTCCGCGTGCACACGGACGAAGAGAGCGGCCAGACGATCATCAGCGGCATGGGTGAGCTCCACCTGGAGATCCTCGTTGACCGGATGATGCGCGAGTACAAGGTAGAGGCGACGGTGGGCAAGCCGCAGGTCGCTTACCGTGAGACGATCACCAAGACCGTGGAGGAGCGTGGCAAGTTCGTTCGCCAGACCGGTGGCCGCGGGCAGTACGGCGACGTGCTGTTGCGCGTCGAGCCGCAGGAGGCTGGCAAGGGCTTCGAGTTTGTCGACGCGATCAAGGGTGGGGTGGTGCCGCGCGAATACATCCCGTCCGTCGGCCAGGGGGTCAAGGGGGCGCTGGAGGGGGGCGTGCTCGCCGGGTATCCAATCGTCGACGTGAAGGTCACCCTCATTGACGGCAGTTTCCACGAGGTCGATTCCTCGGAGATGGCTTTCAAGACCGCGGGTTCCATTGGCTTCAAAGCGGCGGCGAAGAAGGCCGGCCCGGTCCTTTTGGAGCCCATCATGTCGGTGGAGGTGGTGACCCCGGAGGAGTTCATGGGCGACGCCATCGGCGACCTCAACTCCCGCCGCGGTCAGATCCAGAAGATGGAGGCGCGGGCCAATCTCCATGTGGTGGGTGCCTTCGTGCCCCTGGCGGAGATGTTCGGTTACGCCACCATCCTCCGTTCCCTCACCCAGGGGCGGGCGACCTACACCATGCAGTTCGACCACTACGCCCAGGTGCCGCGTTCCGTCGCCGAAGAGATCGTTTCGAAGGCGAGTGCCTGAGCGCAGGCGCGATCACGACCACTACCCCAGGAGAACCGGCGGTACGGCACAAGCCACTGAATCCGGAGGAGTAAGACCATGGCGAAAGCAAAGTACGAGCGGACGAAGCCGCATGTGAACGTGGGGACGATAGGCCACGTGGATCACGGGAAGACGACGCTGACGGCGGCGATCACGAAGGTGATGGCGCGGCATACGGGTGGGGAGTTTGTGCCGTTTGACCAGATTGATAAGGCGCCGGAGGAGCGGGAGAGAGGGATTACGATTTCGACGGCGCACGTGGAGTATCAGAGCCCGAAGCGGCACTACGCGCACGTGGATTGCCCGGGACATGCGGACTACGTGAAGAACATGATCACGGGGGCGGCGCAGATGGACGGGGCGATTTTGGTGGTGTCGGCGGCGGACGGACCGATGCCGCAGACGCGGGAGCACATTTTGCTGGCGCGGCAGGTGGGGGTTCCGTACATCGTGGTCTTTCTGAATAAGGTGGACATGGTGGACGACCCGGAGCTGCTGGAGCTGGTGGAGATGGAGGTTCGGGAGCTGTTGAGTTCGTACGATTTTCCTGGGGACGACATTCCGATTGTGAAGGGGTCGGCGCTGAAGGCGCTGGAGGCGGATGCGGACGACGAGTGGACGGCGAAGATAGGCGAGCTGATCCAGGCGGTGGACGACTACATTCCGGTTCCGAAGCGCGAGATCGACAAGCCGTTTTTGATGCCGGTGGAGGATATCTTTTCGATTTCAGGCCGCGGCACGGTGGCGACGGGGCGGGTGGAGCGTGGGATTGTGAAGGTTGGCGAGGAGATCGAGATTGTTGGGATCCGGGACACCGCGAAGACGGTGGTGACGGGTGTCGAGATGTTTCGCAAGCTGCTTGACCAGGGTCAGGCGGGGGACAACATCGGGGTGCTTCTGCGCGGGGTGAAGCGGGAAGACATTGTCCGCGGGCAGGTGTTGGCGAAGCCTGGGAGCGTGACGCCGCACAAGCAGTTCAAGGCGGAGGCGTACATCCTGACGAAGGAAGAGGGAGGGCGTCACACGCCGTTTTTCAATGGCTATCGGCCGCAGTTTTACTTCCGGACGACGGACGTGACGGGCGTGGTGAAGCTGCCGGAAGGGACAGAGATGGTGATGCCTGGTGACAACTGTTCGATGGAGGTGGCGCTGGTCACCCCGATCGCGATGGAGAAGGAGCTACGCTTCGCCATCCGTGAGGGCGGTCGCACCGTCGGCGCCGGCGTCGTCTCGGAGATCATCGCGTAGGTAGCTTTCCGCTTTCACGCAAGGTAAGGAAGGGTTTCGTCCATGGAGATGGTCTCCTCGACAATCAGCATCAAGCTGCGCTCTTTTGATCACCGCCACCTCGATCGTTCGGTGGGGGAGATCGTGGATACGGCACAGCGCACCGGGGCGACCGTGGCGGGGCCGATTCCCCTTCCCACGGAGATTCGCAAGTTCACCGTGTTGCGTTCGCCCCATGTCGACAAGAAGTCTCGCGATCAGTTCGAGATGCGCACTCACAAGCGGCTGATCCGCATCCTCGAGCCCACTGCGCAGACGATCGACGCGCTGATGAAACTCGACCTGTCTGCCGGCGTGGACGTGGAGATCAAGCTGTAAGGGGCAAAGGATCATGAACGTACTCCTTGGCAGAAAGCTGGGTATGACCCAGGTCTTCACCGCCGACGGCGCCATGGTGCCGGTGACGGTGGTTAGCGCCGGGCCATGCACGGTGGTACAGAAACGCACCGACAAGCGCGATGGCTATCACGCCATTCAACTGGGCTACGAAGAGGTCGCCGAGGGGCGTTTGTCGCGCGCCGAGTTGGGCCACTGCAAGGCGGCAGGGGTCGCTCCGATGCGCGTTCTGGATGAGGTGCGCCTCGAAGGTCCCGGTGAGCTGGAGGTCGGGGATCAGGTGACCGTGGCGCTCTTCTCGGTGGGTGACAAGGTGAAGGTCACCGGTACCTCCAAGGGGCGCGGTTTTCAGGGTGTCATCAAGCGACACAACTTCCATGGGGGTCCGGGTGCACACGGCTCCCACTTCCATCGTGCCCCCGGCTCACTCGGTCCATCCGCCGATCCGTCCCATGTTCAGAAGGGGACCAAGCTCCCGGGACAGATGGGGAACAATAAGGTGACCACCTCCAACCTGGAGATCGTGGAGGTGGACGCGGAAGGGAATTTGTTGTTGATCAAGGGGACGGTCCCCGGCGGCCGCAACGGTCTGGTTCGGATTACCCGGGCATAGGTAGAGAGCAATGGTCAAGGTAGATGTGATCGATCGTCACGGAGTCGCGGTTCGCGAGCTGGAGCTCGCGGATGGGCTGTTCGCCGTGGAGTGGAGTGACGGCTGCGTCTATGACACGGTGCGTGCCCAACTCGCCCGCCGTCGCGCCGGCACTGCCAGTACCAAGGAGCGCGACGAGGTGCAGGGGAGCGGGCGCAAGCTGTGGAAACAGAAGAAGACCGGCCGCGCGCGTGTCGGCTCCATCCGTTCGCCCTTGTGGCGCGGCGGTGGTACCGTTTTCGGGCCGAAGCCGCGTGACTACAGCTTCCACGTCCCGAAAAAGGTTCGGGGTCGCGCCCTCGCCTCGGTGCTCAGCGACAAGGTTGCGAACAATGCCTTGAAGGTCGTGGACGAGCTGAGTGTCGCCGAGCCGCGCACCCGCGAGGCGGTGGCACTGCTTGCTGGGCTCGGCGTGACGGGCAAGACCTTGCTGGTGACCGCTACGGATGACAGCGCCCTGCAACTCGCGATTCGCAATCTGCCGGCGGTGGACTTGATTCATGTGTCGCAGATCAGCACTCACGCCATCTTGTGGGCGGATACCGTGGTGGTGACGGAGGCCGCCCTGGTCGCGCTTCAGGAGGCTCGGCTGTCATGAACATGAATCTTGCTGACATCCTCCTTCGTCCGCTGGTGACGGAGAAGACCATGGGCCTGCGCGAGACGCACAATCAGGTCGCCTTTGAGGTCCATCCCTCCGCCAATAAAATCCAGGTAAGGCGCGCGGTAGAGAGCCTCTTCGAGGTGAAGGTTACGGGCGTTCGGATGCTCAACGTCGAGGGGAAACAGAAGCGGTTTGGCGCGCGGTTGGGGCGCCGGAAGGATTGGAAGAAGGCGATCGTCCACCTTGCGGAGGGGCAGAGCCTCGACCTCTTTGAGGGGATGGCAGAGGAGGGCGGCGAGTAACCTCGCTCGAGGAGTGACCATGGCCATTCGCAAATACAAACCGACCTCACCGGGTCGTCGCCAGCAGTCGGTGTCGGATTTTGCCGATATCACCCGTACTGCGCCGGAGAAGTCGCTGCTTGTTTCGATACCCAAAAGTGGCGGTCGTAACAACAGCGGCACCATTACCTCTTGGCATCGGGGCGGCGGCCACAAGCGGCGCTACCGGTTGATTGACTTCCGGCGTAACAAAGATGGGATTCCCGCGCGCGTTGCCTCTGTCGAATACGACCCGAACCGGTCGGCGCGCATCGCGTTGCTGGTGTATGGCGACGGCGAGAAGCGCTACATTCTCGCGCCCAAGGGGCTGCAGGTGAACGACGTCCTGCTGTCGGGTGCGAAGGCCGAGATCCTGCCCGGCAACCATTTACCGTTGGCGAATATCCCGCTCGGTACGCTGATTCACAACATCGAGCTCCGGCCGGGCAAGGGTGGGCAACTCGTTCGTTCCGCCGGGGCCGCAGCGCAGTTGCTCGCCAAGGAGGGGAACTATGCCCATGTGCGTCTCCCCTCCTCTGAAATGCGGTTGATCCACACCAACTGCGGGGCGACGATCGGCGAGGTGGGTTTTGCCGAGCACTCGAATATCGATCTCGGCAAGGCGGGCCGTGCCCGTTATCTCGGAAGGCGCCCGAAGGTGCGTGGTGTAGCGATGAACCCGGTGGACCATCCGCATGGCGGTGGTGAGGGGCGAAGCTCGGGTGGTCGTCACCCTGTAACCCCGTGGGGTGTGCCTACCCGCGGTTATCGTACCCGCAACAGTCGGCGTACCGACCGGTTCCGTGTGGCTCGGCGGCGGAAGTAGTTCACGGATCAAGCTAGAGACCGGAATCAAAAGGAAGAGCGATGCCCCGATCAGTAAAAAAAGGCCCGTTTGTAGAGGACAAGCTTCTGCGCCGCGTGGAGCGGATGAACGGAGGCGGCTCCAAGCAGATGATCAAGACGTGGTCGCGTGCGTCGATGATCGTGCCGGAGATGATCGGTCACACGATCGCCGTTTATAATGGTCAGAAGTTCATCCCAGTCTTCATTTCAGAGAACATGGTGGGCCATAAGCTTGGTGAGTTTTCTCCCACCCGTACCTTCCGTGGCCACCGGGCAAACGCCGCTGTTTCCCGCGTCCGATAACGAGGTGACCTATGGAAGCACATGCAGTCTCTCGCTATAACCGAATCTCGCCGCAAAAGCTGCGTCTTATGGCTGACCTCGTGCGTGGCCGGCGTGTCGATGAGGCACTCGCCCTTCTCGGTCAGATGCCACAGAAGGGAGCGCGGATTGTCGAAACGTCGATTCGTTCCGCGCTGGCGAATGCGGCAAACCTTGAGGTGGAGGATGTGGATCGCCTGAAAGTTGCCACAATCTTCGTGGATGGCGGTCCGGTGCTGCGTCGTATGCAGCCGCGTGCGATGGGGCGTGCGGGGCAGATTCGCAAACCAACCGCGCATCTCACTGTGGTCCTCGATCGGTAGATAAGGGCAGGCGCGCCGTACCGCGACATCGTTTGCCAAGGAGAGTTACGTGGGACAGAAGATCCATCCAGTTGGTTTTCGGCTGAAGGTTGTTCGGGACTGGCAGTCTCGCTGGTACGCTCCGAAGGCGGAGTACGCCAATCTGCTTCACGAGGACCTCAAGATTCGCAAGCACATCAAGGAGAAGTTCTATCACACAGGGATTTCACGGGTTGAAATCGAGCGTGCCGCGAAGCGGATTCGGGTGCATGTCTACACGGCCCGACCCGGGATCATCATCGGTAAGAAGGGTGCCGATATTGAGGCTCTGAAAAAGGAGCTGGGAAAGCTCACCGCCAAAGAGATTTATATTAATATCCGCGAGATTAAGCGGCCGGAGCTTGATGCGCAGCTTGTCGCGGAAAGCGTCGCCCAGCAGCTGGAGCGGCGCGTCGCCTTCCGCCGGGTGTTGAAAAAGACGGTGAGTAACACGATGCGGTTTGGTGCCAAGGGAGTGAAGATTCACATCGCCGGTCGTCTGGGTGGTTCGGAGATGGGCCGCCGGGAATGGTACCGCGAGGGTCGGGTGCCACTGCAGACGATTCGTGCGGACATCGACTATGGATTTGCTCGCGCAGAGACGACGTACGGTGCGATCGGCGTCAAGGTGTGGCTATTCAAGGGCGAGGTTCTCACCAGTGAAGAGGCGGCGGAGACGCCGGCTCGCTCGTAGCCGCGAGGGACAATCATGCTGTCACCGAAAAAGGTTCAGCACCGCAAGGTGCAGAAATGTGTCAACCTGCGGAGCTGCACCCAATCCGGGGGTGAGGTGAGCTTTGGCAGCTTCGGTCTCCAGGCGCTGGAGAACGGTTGGATTAGTGCGCGTCAGATTGAGGCTGGGCGCATTGCGATCACCCGTCACATCAAACGTGGCGGGAAGATGTGGATTCGCATCTTCCCCGATAAACCGATCACCCAGAAGCCTGCGGAAACACGCATGGGAAAGGGCAAGGGGACGCCGGAGTATTGGGTTGCTGTGGTCCATCCGGGGCGGGTTTTGTACGAGCTTCAGGGGATTGACGAGGCGACTGCCCGTGAGGCGTTTCGCTTGGCGGCGCACAAGCTGCCCATTCGGACGCGCTTTGTGTCGAAGGATGAGGAGGTGCTACCATGACCGCTGCAGAGTTGCGCCGCCTCTCTATCGAGGATTTGGAGAAGCGGATTGAAGAAGGGAAGCGTGAGATGCTGGATCTGCGTTTCCAGGGCGTGAGCGGGCGGCTGGGTAATCCGATGGTGATCCGCAAGCTTCGCGGTGACATCGCCAGAATGAAGACGGTACATAACGAAATGCGGGGCAGTTTGGTCCCGGTGAAGGGGTAGCGGTATGTCCGAAAAGCTTCACAAGCGTACACTTATCGGTGAGGTGGTGAGCGACAGGATGGATAAGACCGTCGTGGTCAGTGTCCAGCGTGCCACCACCCATCCGCTCTACCACAAGACGATTCGTCTTTCCAAGCGGTACAAGGCCCATGATGAAGCGAACGATTGCCGGGTGGGTGATCGTGTTGAGATCATCGAGTGTCGGCCGTTGAGCAAGGACAAGAAGTTCCGTGTCGCCCAGATTATTGAGCGTGCGGTCTGATCGTAAAGGAAGACTGCGATGATTCAGCCACAGACAATGCTGACGGTTGCCGACAACTCTGGTGCCAAGAGGGTGATGTGCTTCCGCGTCCTCAAGGGTTCGAACGGCCGTTATGCCGAGGTCGGTGATGTCATCAAGGTAGCCATCAAACAGGCCTCCCCGGGCGGCACGGTAAAAAAGGGTGCGGTTGCGGATGCTGTGGTGGTGCGTACTCGCCATGCGGTTCGGCGTGATGACGGTTCGGTCATTCGTTTTGATGACAACGCTGCAGTGTTGATCAACAAACAGAAGGAGCCCTTGGGTACCCGTATCTTTGGGCCGGTGGCTCGCGAACTGCGCCGGAAACAGTTCATGCGCATTGTGTCGCTTGCGCCCGAGGTTCTTTAAGCAGTAGGGAGATAAAACGTGCTGGCACGAGTCAAAAAGGGCGATCAGGTACGGGTGATCGCCGGTAAAGATAAAGGGACCGATGGTCGCGTTTTGCGGGTTGATCCGACCCATGACCGGGTGGTTGTGGAGCGGGTGAACCTGGTGAAGCGGCACCTGCGGCCGAGTCAGGGTCGGCCCGAGGGGGGCATCGTCGAGCGTGAGGCGGCGCTCCATCTTTCGAACGTGGTTCCCATTTGTAGCGCGTGCGGCCACGCGGGTCGTATTCGGCGTGGCGCGGTGGGTGATAAGCGGGCGCGTCTGTGCATTAAGTGCGGCGAACCTCTGGATAAGGTGTAAGGCAATGGCGCGGCTGCAAGAACGGTATTGTAAAGAGATCGTCCCGCTGTTGCGGGAGGAATTCGGCTATGCGAACCCCATGCAGGTTCCGCGGCTGGAAAAGATTGTCGTCAACGTTGGCGTGGGTGAGGCTGCGCGTACTCCCGAGCTCCTGGATGAGGCGGTGGCGGAGCTGGAGATGATCACCGGTCAGAAGGTGGTCGTTACGCGGGCGCGGAAGTCGATCGCGAACTTTCACCTCCGGGCGGGGATGCCTATAGGCTGCTGTGTGACCCTGCGGCGTGATCGGATGTATGAGTTTTTTGACCGCCTGGTCAATGCGTCGCTACCGCGTATCCGTGATTTTCACGGAGTGTCACCGAAGGCGTTTGATGGGCGTGGTAACTATACCCTCGGATTGAAAGAACAGATCATTTTTCCAGAGATCCACTACGACAAAGTTAAGAACGTCCACGGCATGGACATTTGCATCATCTCGACGGCGAAAACCGACGAGGAGGCGCGGGCGCTGTTGCGCCACATGGGCATGCCGTTTCGTAAGCCTCAACAATAAAGGAGCACAACGTGGCACGTTTGGCACTACGCATCCGGGCAGCGAGACCCGCAAAGTTCAAGGTACGGGAGCATAATCGGTGTCCTCGGTGCGGACGGCCGCGCGGCTACCTCCGTTACTTTCGGCTTTGTCGTATTTGCTTCCGCAACCTTGCTCTAAACGGTGAGATCCAGGGCGTCACCAAGTCGAGTTGGTAGGCGTTTATTGCCTTTGAGGTTCTTGATTCCATGTCTATGACCGATCCCATCTCCGATCTTTTGACTCGCATTCGTAATGCGGTGCAGGCCAATCAACTTGTGGTTCGGGTTCCGTATTCGCGGCTGAAGGAAGGCATTGTTCGTATCCTCGCGAGTGAGGGGTATGTGGCCTCCTTGCAGGTGCAGGGTGAGGGTGCTGAGCAGATGATCGAGGTTCAGATTAAGATGCCGGCGGAGGGGAGCACCGAGGGCGTAATTCACGGTCTCAAGCGGGTCAGTCGCCCGGGGCGTCGCGTGTACGCCGGTGCGGGTGACCTGCCCAACGTGATGAATGGTCTCGGGGTGGCGATTGTTTCGACTCCGCAGGGTTTGATGACCGACCACCAGGCGCGCCGCGCTCATTTGGGTGGCGAGGTCCTTTGTAGCGTCTGGTAAGGCGCATCCACCAACCTACTACGTAAGGTAGAGATCGATGTCGAGGATTGGTCGTCAACCGGTTGCGGTCCCTGCGGGCGTAACCACCACGCTTTCTCCCGGAACGGTGGTGGCGAAGGGTGCCAAGGGCGAGCTGTCGCTCAGGTTACCCGAGGGCGTTGAGGTCACCCAAGAGGGACAGACTTTGGTCGTCCACGCCCCGGCTACGGGTAAGAATGCGGGCGCGGTTCACGGTTTGAGTCGGTCGCTTGTGGCGAACCTCATCCAAGGGGTTCATAAGGGCTTTCAGCGTGAGCTGCAGCTGGTCGGTGTTGGGTATCGCGCGGCGGTGAAGGGGCAAGACGTTGAGTTCGCTCTCGGCTTTTCCCACCCGGTCGTGTTCCCTCTTCCGAGCGGGGTGGGAGCGCAGGTGGAGGGCAACCAGAAGCTCACTCTTATGAGTATGGACAAACAGCTCCTTGGCCAGGTGGCCGCGGACATTCGCGCCTTGCGTCCCCCAGAGCCCTATAAGGGTAAGGGTGTCCGCTATGCCGACGAACACGTGCGGCGTAAGGCTGGGAAGAGTGCCAAGAAGTAACGAGAGACACGCTATGAGCCAGGTAACAGGACGGGCGCGCCGTGCAGCGCGCGTACGCAAGACAATCAGCGGTACTGCGGAGCGGCCGCGGTTGGCGGTTTTCCGCAGTAACCAGCACATCTATGCGCAGGTGATCGACGACGTCGCCGGGCGGACCGTGGTTGCGGCTTCGACCCTCGATTCCGAGCTGCGCAGCGGCGAGACGGCCTCCAAATGCGACGCGGCCACTGCCGTGGGCGCGCTGGTGGCGCGCCGTGCCCTCGACAAGGGGATTACCCAGGTGGTCTTCGATCGCGCAGGCTATCGGTACCACGGGCGCGTTGCTTCCTTGGCCGCCGGTGCGCGAGAGGCTGGCCTGCAGTTCTAAGTGGAAGCAACGCGGTTTCTTGACCCAGACTTTCGGCGACGCAAGGAGTGACGGTGGCTAGACCGACGAACGAGACAAAAGAGGGAGATCTCACCGAGACGGTGATCACCATCAATCGGTGCTCCAAGGTGGTGAAGGGTGGCCGGCGGTTTAGTTTTGCCGCCTTGGTGGTCGTGGGTGACGGTCACGGTCGGGTCGGTCTCGGCAAGGGAAAGGCGCGGGAGGTACCCGAGTCGATCCGGAAGGCGATGGAGGAGGCGAAGCGCAACCTCTTCAGCGTCCCGATGGAGGCGACTACTCTTCCCCACCCGATCCTTGGTCATCACGGTGCCGGCCGCGTCTTCCTGCGGCCCGCGGGTCCGGGTACTGGTGTGATCGCCGGCGGTGCGGTGCGTGCCATTCTTGAAGCCGCGGGGGTGCGCGACGTGCTCACCAAGTCGATGGGTTCAAGCAACCCCTACAATGTCGCGCGGGCGACGGTCAAGGGGCTGAAGAGCCTCCATTCGGCAGAGCGCGTCGCGGAACTGCGTGGTCGCAGTGTCGAAGCGGTCCGTGGTCATGGTGCGCAGGCCTAGGAGACGAACATGTCCAAACTCATGATTACCCAAGTGCGTTCCTCCAATGGCCGGCCGCTGAAGCAGCGTCAGACCCTTCGGGGCCTCGGTTTACGGCGCATTCGCCATTGCGTGGAACGGCTCGACACCCCTGAGATTCGCGGCATGGTTCGCAAGGTCTCCCATCTGGTGAAGGTGGAAGAGGCCTAGACGTACGCCGTTTGGTTTTCTGGAGTAGACGATGAAACTGCACGATGTAGTGGCCCCCTCGGGGGCTCGACACTCCCGCAAACGGGTCGGGCGTGGCGAGGCGTCCGGGCTCGGCAAGACCAGCGGTAAAGGTAATAAGGGGCAGAAGGCGCGCTCCGGAGGTGGCAAGGGGAGCCATTTCGAGGGTGGTCAGATGCCACTCTATCGGCGGCTGCCGAAACGCGGTTTTAAGAACCCGTTCCGCGTCGAGTACGAGGTGGTTAATCTGCGCGATCTGGCACGGTTTCCTGAGGTGAGCGAGTTCGATCCCGAGACGATGATCCGTTTGCGCCTGGTGAAGGGTGGCGAGGCGCGGGTGAAGGTTCTGGCCGAGGGCGAAATCGACCATGCGGTGACCGTGCGCGCCCACGGTTTTTCCGGCCGTGCGGCGGAGAAGATCCGCGCTGCCGGTGGCCAGGCCGAGGTGGTGTAAGTGTTTGATCAGCTCGCCAATCTTTTTCGCATTCCCGAGCTGCGGAAGCGGATTCTTTTTACCCTTCTGATGCTGGCGGTCTATCGCCTCGGGGGCCACGTTCCAACCCCGGGCATCGATGCGCACGCCCTTGCGGGCTTCTTTGATGCGCAGAAGGGCTCCATTCTCGGTTTTTTTGACATGTTTTCTGGCGGCGCACTTAGCCGCATGACCGTCTTTGCCCTGGGGATCATGCCGTACATCTCTGCCTCCATCATCTTGCAGTTGATGCAGGCGGTGGTGCCGCAGCTCGAGGCGCTGAAAAAGCAGGGTGGGGCGGGCCACCACAAGATTACCCAGTACACCCGCTATGGCACGGTTGTCCTCTCTTTTGTGCAGGGCATGGGGATCGCCTTTGGCCTGGAGTCGATGACCAGCCCTACCGGGGCCCTGGTTGTGCCGCACCCGGGGTGGCCCTTCCGCCTGTTGGTCTGCCTTACCCTGGTGGCCGGTACCTCCTTTATCATGTGGCTTGGCGAGCAGATCACCGAGCACGGGGTGGGCAATGGCATCTCCCTGATCATCTTCGCGGGCATCGTCGCCGGCCTGATTCCCGCCGCCCTCAACATGGCGCGGTTGCTTCAGTCGGGCTCGATGAGCCCCTTTACCGCCGCCGCGGTGGGGGCGCTGATGGTGGTGGTGATGGGCCTGGTGATTTTTTTGGAGACGTCGTACCGGCGGATCCCAGTCCAGTACGCCAAGCGTTCGGTAGGTCCGCGGACCTACGGCGGTCAGTCGACCCACATCCCCCTCAAGATCAACACCTCCGGGGTGATCCCGCCGATCTTCGCCAGTTCCATCATCCTCTTTCCGACCACCATCGCGCAGTGGGTCAAGGCCGAAAACTACCCGTGGTTGCAAGGGTTCCTTGATTCGATGCAGCCGGGTCGAATGGCCTACGACCTGATCTACGTGGCGCTGATCATCTTCTTCGCATTCTTCTACACCGCGGTGGTCTTCAACCCGGCCGACCTGGCGGACAACATGAAGAAGTACGGTGGCTTCGTGCCGGGGATCCGCCCGGGGGCGCGTACCGCCGAGTATGTCGATTTCGTTCTTACCCGTATCACCTTCGCCGGTGCGCTCTACCTGTGCGCGGTCTGTGTGTTGCCGACGATCCTGATCAACTCTTTGAATGTCCCCTTCTACTTCGGCGGCACGGCGTTGCTGATCATCGTGGGGGTGGGGCTCGACACCGTGCAGCAGGTGGAATCCCACATGTTGCAACATAACTATGACGGCTTCCTGAAGACGGGAGCGATCCGCAGGAGACAGAGATGAGATTGGTCTTTATGGGCCCTCCAGGGGCCGGCAAGGGAACCCAGGCGCGGCAGATCTGTGAGGCGCAGTCAATTCCGCAGGTTTCGACCGGCGACATTCTGCGGGCGGCCGTGAAGACCAAGACCGCCATGGGTCTGGAGGCGAAGCGGTACATGGATGCCGGCGGCCTAGTCCCAGACGAGGTCGTTATTGGCATCATCCGGGATCGCGTCCAGGAGCCCGACGCCCAGGGCGGCTACCTTCTCGATGGCTTTCCGCGCACCGTTGCCCAGGCGGAGGCGCTGGATGCGCTCCTCAAAGAGCTCGGTAGCGGTCTTGACCGGGTGATCGACTTGGCGGTTCCAGACGCCGACCTCATCGGCCGCCTTACCGGCCGGCGCACCTGCCCGGCGTGCGGCTGGGGGTGCCATGTCCTGTTCGCGCCGCCGAAGACCAAGGACAAGTGCGATCAGTGTGGCGCTGCCCTGATCCAGCGCGCCGATGACTCGGAGGCGACCGCCAAGAAGCGCCTCGCCACCTATCATGCGCAGACCGCGCCCCTGCTCGATTACTACAAGAGCCGCCCGATCTTCCGCTCCGTGAAGGGCGTCGGCTCGATGGACGAGGTGAATAAGCGGCTTCGGGAGGCTCTGGCATAGGGCCCTTGGGAGGCGTATCCTGCACCGCTCCGCCGGGGTTGTCGCCGGAGGAGAGGATGGTGCCGTGATTACCCTCAAGACCCGGGCAGAGATCGAGATCATGTACCGCGCTGGCCAACTTGTCGCCGAGACGCTCGCCTTCCTAGAAGGGCAGGTGGCGCCCGGTCTGCAGACCCTCGAGCTCGATCGCATGGCCGAGGCGCGGATCCGCGCGGCCGGCGCGGTTCCTGCCTTCAAGGGGTACATGGGTTTTCCCTTCACCCTGTGCATCTCCATCAATGAGCAGGTGGTGCACGGCTTCCCGTCGGAGCGCACCCTGGTCGAGGGGGACCTCCTGTCTATCGACTGCGGCGCAATCGTCAATGGCTACTACTCGGACGCGGCGATCACCGTGCGCGTCGGCCGGCTCTCCAGGGAAGCGGAGACCCTCCTCACCACCACCCAGAGCTGTCTGGATCACGCCATCGACCAGATGTGGGTTGGTAATCGCTTGCAGGACATTGGCCACACCGTGCAGACGATCGCCGAGGCCAAGGGCTACGGTGTCGTCAAGGACTTCGTCGGCCACGGAATCGGTCGCAAACTCCACGAGGAGCCGCAGGTTCCCAACTGGGGCAAGCCGAATCGTGGTCCGCGCCTGAAGGCGGGGATGGTTCTGGCAGTGGAGCCGATGATCAACGCCGGGACCGAAAAGGTTCGGGTGCTCGACGATCAGTGGACGGCGGTGACCTGCGACGACTCTTGGTCGGCGCACTTTGAGCACAGCATCGCCATCACGGATCACGGTCCCAAGGTGCTTACCGCCCTTGCGGCGTAACCATGGCGAAGGAGAAGTCCATTCAGGTTGAGGGGAAGGTGATTGAGCCCCTTCCGAACGCCATGTTTGCGGTGGAGTTGGAGAACGGCCACAAGATCCTCGCCCACATCTCGGGCAAGATGAGAATGCACTACATCAAGATTCTTCCCGGCGATCGAGTGCGCGTGGAGCTCTCCCCGTACGATCTGACCCGCGGGCGGATTACCTACCGGTATCGTTAGGCACAAATAGTTTTATCCACAAAGGGATGTTTGCAATGAAAAACTCAGTCGCTATGGCAGTAGTAGTATCGTTGGTTTCATCGTCCTTGTCAGGTTGTGCAGCCATGTTTCATGGCTCAACCCAGCAGGTCGCAGTTAGAAGCAATGTTCCGGGTACTGAGCTATTCGCCAACGAGGCTTACGTTGGCAAAGACAACGGTGTTACCACCTTTCACAAAAACCAAAACTATATGATCACCGCACGAAAGGCTGGCTGCACTGACACAACGGTTCCCGCATCGAAGTCGTTTGACGCAATTACTCTACTTGGTGTTTTTATCGACTTTGGAATTATTTCTGTTCTACTTATTGATGGTGCCGCCACGGGCGCATGGCAGCAGTTTGATCAAAACAGCTACGTCATTGACCCGCGTTGTGCCTAACCTTGCGTTCGAGAGGGACGCCGCAAAAGCGCGGTGCCCCTCAGCGTTACGTTAGGGGTGAAGGAGAGGACATGAAGGTTCGAGCGTCGGTCAAGGCGATTTGTGAGAAGTGCAAAGTGATCAAGCGCAAGGGCGTGGTCCGGGTGATTTGCGAGAACCCGCGTCACAAACAGCGCCAGGGTTAGGGAGAATAACGTGGCTCGTATTGCAGGCGTTGAAGTGCCGGACAACAAGCGCGCCGAGATCGCGCTGACCTATATCTATGGGATCGGCCGGACCACCGCGCTGCGGATCCTCGCCGAGACCGGAGTCTCTCCGGATGTCCGTATGAAGGACATGACGGAGGCCGACCTGGCGAAGATTCGCCAGCACATCGACTCCAACCTCACCGTCGAGGGCGAGCTGCGGAAGAACGTCCAGCTCGACATCAAACGGCTCATGGACTTGGGCAACTATCGCGGCCTGCGCCACCGCCGCGGCTTACCCGTTCACGGCCAGCGGACCAAGACCAACGCGCGCACCCGCAAGGGACCGCGGCGGGCGGTTCGGAAGAGCAAGTAATCGCATCACCCATTGCACAGGCGGGAGTCGACCATGGCCGGACCTATCACCACCCGGAAGAAAAAAGAGAAGAAGAACATTCCTATGGGGATCGTTCATATCCGGGCTACCTTCAACAACACGATCATTACGATCACCGACCTGGCCGGCGATGTGATCGCTTGGGCGTCCGCGGGTGGTCAGGGGTTCCGCGGCTCGCGCAAGTCCACCCCATATGCCGCACAGGTGGCGGCGCGCGAGGCGGTCCGCAAGGCGCGCGAGGCTGGCGTGCAGAGCGTCGAGGTCTTGGTGAAGGGGCCGGGCGTCGGGCGTGAGGCGGCGATCCGCGCCCTGGGCGCCACCGGCATCAAGGTCACCCTCATCCGTGACGTGACTCCGATCCCGCATAATGGCTGCCGGCCCTCGAAGCGGCGGCGCATCTAGGCGAACCGAGGCGACGGGCGCGGTCTGCGAGTGGCGCGCTTAGCCTGGAAACTTTCACCCATCGATCAGCACTGTTGGAGGCATCTGTGGCTCGGTATACCGATTCGGTTTGCAGGCTTTGTCGGCGGGAGGGGGAGAAGCTTTTCCTCAAAGGGGAGCGTTGTTTCAAAGACAAGTGCGCCATGGAGCGGCGTGCCTACGCCCCGGGCCAGCATGGCCAAGGGAGGCGGATGAAGCAGAGCGAGTACTCCCAGCAGCTCCGTGAGAAGCAGAAGGTGCGGCGCATCTACGGCGTTCTGGAGAGCCAGTTTCGGGGGTTTTTCCGCAAGGCGGATCGGATGCGTGGGGTTACCGGCGAGAACCTCCTCTCCCTGCTTGAGCGGCGCCTGGATAACATTGTCTATCGCCTCTCGTTTGCCGGGTCGCGCGCCGAGGCGCGGCAGTTGGTGCGCCACGGCCACGTACGGGTCAACGGTCACAAGGTCAATATTCCGTCGTACGTGGTCTCCCAGGGGGACCAGATCACCCTGCGCGAGAAGAGCAAGACGCAGCCGCGGGTGGTGGAGAACTTTGCCGCCGCCGATCGGCGCGGTGTCCCCGAGTGGTTGGAGCTGGCCAAGAAGGAGATGGCGGGGGTGGTGCGCGGCCTGCCGCAGCGGGAGCACCTGACCCTTGATGTCCAAGAGCAGCTCATCGTCGAGCTCTATTCGCGTTAAGTCACACCTTTGAACCGCCGTGGGGTTGCCAAACCGCGCGGCGGCTGGGGGAAGCATGAAGCAGGTATTGCGAGGTTTTCACATTCCGCGACGGCTTGAGGCCATCGGCGAGGTCACCGCGACCCAGGGTACGTTCGTCGCCCAGCCGTTTGAGCGCGGCTTCGGTACGACCATCGGCAACTCCTTGCGTCGGATCCTGCTCAGCTCGATCTCCGGGGCGGCGGTGACCGGGGTACGCATCCAGGGGGTCCTCCATGAGTTCACCTATGTTCCGGGTGTGCTGGAGGATGTCACCGAGCTGATCCTCAACTTCAAAGGGGTACGGTTTCGCTTTGCCCCCGGCTTTGATGAGCGGCTCATCTACCTGAAGGCGACCAAGGCCGGGGTGGTCACCGCCGCCGACATTGACGTCGCTGGCAGCGGCTTGGAGATCGTCAACCCCGAGCACCACATTGCCACCCTGGAGAAGGGCTCGGTCCTCGACGTAGAGCTGAAGGTGACCCTCGGACGGGGCTACGTGACCGCGGCGGAGAACCAGGACCCGGATGACTCGGTCGACATGATTCCGATCGATTGCAGCTTCTCGCCGGTCATGCGGGTCAACGCTGTGGTGGACAATGCCCGCGTGGGGCAGGACACCGACTACGACAAGCTCACCCTCGAGGTGGTCACCGACGGAGCCGTCAACCCGCAGGACGCGGTGATCTACGCCGCCCATATCTTGCGTGAGCACATGGCGGTCTTTACCAGCTTCGGCGACGAGGATGTGGTGGTGGCCTCGGTAAGTGAGGGCGAAGAGGAGAGCCTGCGGCGCAAGCTGTTGCGTTCAGTCGAGGAGCTCGAGCTCTCGGTTCGTGCCTACAACTGCCTGAAGAAGGCGGAGATCCGCACCATCTTCGATCTGTGCCAGAAGAGCGAGTCGGAGATGTTGAAGACGAAAAACTTTGGGCGCCGCTCCCTGAATGAGATCAAGGAGCTTTTGGAGTCCATCGGCCTCTCCCTCGGGATGCAGTTGGAGCCCAAGCTCGTGGCCGAGCTGTCGGCATTGATCACGGTGGATGAGCAGCCGGCGTAGGGTGGCTGGTGCATGGCGCGCCACGGCGAGGAGTAGACGACGATGAGACACAACAAGGGATATCGCAAGCTCAGCCGCAACTCCGCGCAGCGGCGTGCGATGTTGCGCAACATGGTCACCTCGCTGATCGACCACGGACGGATCACCGTGACGGTGTTCCGGGCCAAGGAACTGCGCTCGATCGCGGACCGCATGATGACCCTCGCCAAGCGTGGCGATCTCGCCAGCCGGCGGCGGGCCCTGGCCTACGTGATGCGCAAGGAGTCGGTCTACAAGCTCTTTGATGAGATGGCCGCAGGGTATCAAGAGCGCAGTGGCGGCTACACCCGGGTGCTGAAGGTAGGGCGCCGCCATGGCGACGCCGCCCCCATGGCGATCATCGAGTTCGTCGAGCCATCGGTTACCGCCGCCAGCAGCGCTGAATAAGGCCGCGGGCGCCCTCCGGCGCACCGATCGTTCGGGTCTCGCCCCACCCTTCCAAGGGGTCGGGCAAGGGTGGGCCTAAGGCCGCGCCTTGCTTGACTGGTTGGTGGGCCGTTCCTAGTATCCGCCTCTTCCGCGACGACGGTGGGGGTGTCTAACCCCTTGTTGCCGCGTCCTTTATAGGCGGAGAAGCGGATGAGCTCGACGGCAGAGAAGATGAATGGTGCGCAGATTTTTCTCGCGTCGTTGAAGGCCGAAGGGGTCGATACCATCTTTGGCTACCCCGGTGGCGTGATCCTGAAGATCTACGACGAGCTCTACTTCGAGCGCAACCTGCGCCACATCCTGACCAAGCACGAGCAGGGTGCGGTGCACGCGGCGGACGGCTACGCGCGGACCACCGGGAGGGTGGGAACGGCGCTGGTGACCTCAGGCCCCGGGGCGACGAACGCGGTCACCGGGATCGCCACCGCCTACATGGACTCGATTCCGATCGTCGTCTTCACCGGCCAGGTGTCCACCGCGCTGATCGGCAACGACGCATTCCAGGAGGCGGATGCGATCGGTATCACCCGGCCCTGCACCAAGCACAGCTACCTGGTGAAGGATGTGCGTGATTTGGCGCGGACCATCAAGGAGGCGTACCACATCGCCCGCACCGGTCGCCCCGGGCCGGTGGTGGTGGACCTGCCGAAAGACGTCCTCTTCGGAGAGGTGGCGTGCAAGGACTTCCACTATCCAGAAGAGGTGCAGCTGCGCTCGTACCATCCGAACGTCAAGGGCAGCGTCACCCAGATCCGCAAGGCGATCACCGCCTTGAAGCGGGCCAAGCGGCCGGTGCTGTATCTCGGTGGCGGGGTGATCCTCTCCAATGCCCACGAGGAGGTGCGGGAGCTGGCGGAGATCGCCAACGTGCCGGTCACCCCGACCCTCATGGCCCTCGGCGCCTTTCCCGGCAGCCACGCCCTCTCCCTCGGGATGCTCGGGATGCACGGCACCTGGTACGCGAACATGGCGGTGCACCATTGCGACCTGCTGATCGCCGTGGGGGCGCGTTTCGACGACCGGGTCACCGGCCGCATCGACCGCTTCGCCCCGGACGCGAAGATCGTCCACATTGACATCGACCCCACCTCGATCCAGAAGAACGTCCGTGTCGACATCCCGATCGTCGGCGACGTGCGCCATGTCCTGCGTGAGCTCCTCGACCGCATGCAGGTGGAGGCGATTGAGATCAACTGGCTCGACAAACACCGCGAATGGCACGAGCGGATCCGCCAGTGGAAGCAGGAGCAGCCGCTGCGCTACGCCGACGACGGCACCCTCAAACCGCAGTATGTGATCGAGCAGATCTACGCGGTGACCCAGGGCGACGCGATCATCACCACCGAGGTCGGGCAGCACCAGATGTGGGCGGCCCAGTACTACCTCTTCGATCGGCCGCGCCAGTGGTGCACCTCGGGCGGTCTCGGGACCATGGGGTACGGCTTCCCCGCCGCCATCGGGGCGCAAATCGCCCATCCGGACAAGGTGGTCATCGACATCGCCGGCGACGGCTCCATCCAGATGAACATCCAGGAGATGGCCACCATGGTGGAGTACGGCCTGCCGGTGGTGACCTGCATCATGAACAACCAGTACCTCGGCATGGTCCGCCAGTGGCAGACCATGTTCTTCGACAACCACCTCTCCTCCGTGGACCTGATGGCCGGCTCCCCCGATTTCGTCAAACTCGCTGAGGCGTATGGCGGGGTGGGGATCCGGGTGACCAAGCGGGAGGAGGTGCGCCCCGCCCTCGAAGACGCCCTCGCCGCGCGCCGGCCGTGCCTGATCGACTTCCGCATCGACCGCAACGAGGACGTCTATCCCATGGTCCCGGCGGGGGCGGCCAACATCGACATGATTGTGCAGCCCGAGCCGGTGGCGCGCCGGTGACCCCGCCGGTGTACACTTCGCGCCCCGCCGCCCGCCGCCGCGCCAACGGACCCTGCCGGCGCGCCGGCGCCGCTGAAGGCTGAAAGCTCCCCCCATGCGCCACACCATCTCTGTTTTGGTGGAGAACCGCTTCGGTGTCCTGTCGCGCGTGGCGGGCCTGTTCTCCGGCCGCGGCTACAACATCGAGAGCCTCAATGTCGCCGAGACCCTAGAGAAGGGGGTCTCCCACATGACCATCGTCACCCGCGGCGACGACGCGATCATCGAGCAGATCACCAAGCAGTTGAACAAGCAGATCGACGTGATCCGGGTGGTGGACCTCAACGACAAGGAGTTTGTCGATCGCGAGATGGCCCTGATCAAGATCCACGCCCCCGAGGAGCTGCGTGCCGAGGCGCTTCGGATCGTCGACATCTTCCGCGCCAAGGTGATCGACTCGTCGCCGCGCCACTACTCCATCGAGGTCACCGGCAGCCCGGAGAAAATCGAGGCGATCCTCGATTTGCTGCGTCCCATCGGCATTCAGGAGATCGTGCGCACCGGCAGCGTCGCCTTGCAGCGCGGGTGATGCGTGGTGGCGGTTCGCTTGCCACCTGGCGCGGGGCGTGGTGTGGAGCGGGAGGCTCCCGATGAGCCCGGATGAGCCCTGATGGACATGGTTACGTTGCCCAGCCAACCCTAAACCTGGATCGTCTAGCCCCTTGCGGGGAGCCGGAAGACCATCTCCCCGGCGCGCCGCAAGCCCCCTTTGAACCATTATTTTCTGCGCCCCAAGGAGTCTGTGATGAGCATCAACGTGTACTACGACGCCGACTGTGACCTCGCCAACCTCAAGGGGCGGAAGATCGCCATCCTCGGCTTTGGCTCCCAAGGCCACGCCCACGCCCTCAACCTCCACGAGTCGGGGATGGACGTGGTGGTGGGGTTGCGCCGCGAAAGCCCCTCGTGGGGCAAGGTCGAGCGTGCTGGGCTGCGCCCGATGGAGACTGCCGAGGCGGCGGCGTGGGCCGACATGATCATGGTCCTGACGCCCGACGAGCTGCAGGGAGGGATCTACCGCGAGTCGATCGCTCCGCACCTCAACGAGGGCGACGCCTTGCTCTTCGCCCACGGCTTCAACATCCACTTCAATCAGATCACCCCGCCGCCAACCGTGGACTGCTTCATGGCCGCCCCCAAGGGGCCGGGCCATCTGGTGCGCCACACCTTCACCGAGGGGGGTGGCGTGCCGTGCCTCATCGCCATCCACCAAGACGCCACCGGCAAGGCGAAGCAACTCGCCCTCGCCTACGCCTCGGCGATCGGCGGCGGGCGGGCCGGGATCATCGAGACCACCTTCCGCGAGGAGACCGAGACCGACCTCTTCGGCGAGCAGGCGGTCCTGTGCGGCGGCGTCACGGCGCTGATCCAGGCCGGCTTCGAGACCTTGGTGGAGGCGGGCTACGCCCCGGAGATGGCCTACTTCGAGTGCTGCCACGAGCTCAAGCTGATCGTCGATCTGATCTACCAGGGCGGCATCGCCGACATGCGCTACTCCATCTCCAACACCGCCGAGTACGGCGACCTCACCCGCGGCCCGCGCATCGTCACCGCCGAGACCAAGAAGGAGATGGTGCGCATCCTCGAAGAGATCCAGTCCGGCGCCTTCGCCCGCGAGTGGATGCTGGAGAACCAGGTGAACGCGCCGCGCTTCAAGGCGTTGCGGGCGCGCGGCCAGGCCCACCCGATCGAGGCGGTGGGTGGCCAGTTGCGTGCGATGATGCCGTGGATCGCCGCATCGAAGATCGTCGACAAAACCAAGAACTGAGCCGGCGGCAGATGGCGGCTATCCTGCATCACGCAGCTTTCGTGGTCGTGCCCGGTGCGGTCCGCGCCGCGTCGCCGGCGCAGGGTGGCGGGCGCAGGCGCGGGCGGGTGATGCCAGCGGCGCGGCGCCGCAACGGCGCGGGGTCCGGCCAATGAGCGCCACCCCCCCCATCCGGGGGATCTACCTCCTCCCCAACCTGGCGACCACCGCCGCCCTCTTCTGCGGTTTCTACTCCATCGTCGCGGCGATTGACGGCCGCTTCGCCGAGGCGGCGAATGCGATCTTGCTCGCCGGCGTCTTCGACGGCCTCGACGGCAAGATCGCCCGTCTCACCCACTCCGCCTCCGCCTTCGGCGTCCAGTACGACTCCCTCTCCGACCTCACCTCCTTCGGCCTCGCCCCGGGGCTTCTCGTTTACCTCTGGGCGCTCCAGCAGTTCCATCGCATTGGCTGGCTCGCCGCCTTCCTCTACGTGGTGTGCGCGGCCCTGCGCCTGGCGCGCTTCAACGTCGAGGTGGCGGTGGAGGACGAGCGCTACTTCCACGGCCTGCCGTCGCCTGCCGCCGCCGCGGTGTTGGCCACCACCGTCTTGTTTTATCACCAGATCCAGTCCCTCCTCGGCTACCCGCAGGTGGTGGGCCGGCCGGTCTGGTTCGTGGTCGTTGCCTACGGGGTGGCCTTCTTGATGGTCAGTAACATACGCTTTCGATCGTTCAAGGATCTCGATCTCCGGTCCCGGTACCACTTCAAGGTTCTGCTCGCCCTGGTCTTCGGAGGCATCGTGATTGTCGCCGCCCACGAGATCACCCTCTTCGCCCTCGCCTGGGGGTACGCGGCCTCTGGGCTGGTGGGGGTGGTGCGCTCGCGGCGCGCCCTGCGCGAGGTGGAGATCGACGACGTCGACGACGTGGAGCTCAAGAAGGACCACGAGCTTCCCTAGCCCGGGCCTCGCCAACGGCGAGCCGCCCGGGCACCCCCCGTGGTGGTCTCGGCTCGGGAACCTCGCGCCGGCCACGATCGGGGTTGCATCCACCCTGTCATTGAGGCCAAGGCCATGGAGCCCACTCGAGAAAAGGTCGACGTCTTCGACACCACCCTGCGCGATGGCGAGCAGTCGCCGGGCGCCTCCATGAACACGGAGCAGAAGCTCCGGGTCGCGCGCCAGCTCGCCACCCTTGGGGTGGACATCATCGAAGCCGGTTTCCCGATCGCCTCGCCGGGCGACTTCGAGGCGGTCTACCAGATCGCCACAGAGGTCGATGGCCCGCAGATCGCCGGTCTGGCCCGGGCGCGGGAGGCGGACATTGCCCGGGCCTGGGATGCGGTGCGTCCCAACCCCCGGCCGCGCATCCACACCTTCCTCGCCACCTCCGACCTCCACCTGCAACACAAGCTGAAGATGAGCCGCGCCGAGGCCCTGGCGCGGGCGGTCGAGATGGTCGCCTTCGCTGCGTCGTTTACCGCCAACGTCGAGTTCTCCCCCGAGGACGCGGCGCGTACGGACACCACCTACCTGTGCGAGGTGGTGGAGGCGGTGATCGGCGCCGGCGCGAAGGTGGTGAACATCCCCGACACCGTCGGCTACACCATCCCGGAGGAGTTTTCCCGCCTCATCCGCACCCTCAAAGAGCGGGTCCCGAACATTGCCCAGGCGGTGCTCTCGGTCCATTGCCACAACGACCTCGGCCTGGCGGTGGCCAACTCCCTGGCGGCGGTCAAGGCGGGTGCCCGGCAGGTGGAGTGCACCATCAACGGCCTGGGCGAGCGCGCCGGCAACGCCGCCTTGGAGGAGGTGGTGATGGCGATCCGCACCCGCCCCGACCTCTTCCCCTTCACCACCCACATTCGCACCGAGGAGATCTACCGCACCTCGCGGCTGGTGGCGGAGATGTCCGGGATGATGGTCCAGGCGAACAAGGCGATCGTCGGGGCCAACGCCTTCGCCCACGAGGCGGGGATCCACCAAGACGGCATCCTCAAGCACCACGCCACCTACGAGATCATGACGCCTGAGTCCATCGGCCTGCCGCGGAGCGCGATCATCCTCGGCAAACACTCGGGCCGCCACGCCTTCCTCGACAAGGTCATCGAGCTCGGCCACCAGCTCGACGACGCCCACCTGGAGGCCGCCTTCGCCCGCTTCAAGGCGCTCTGTGACAAGAAGAAGTACGTCTTCGACGAGGACGTGCAGGCGGTGATCAACGAGGTCGTCCACCGCCCGTCGGACTACTACGTCCTGCGCTTCGTCGAGGCCCACGCCGGCTCCGAGCTCCACCCGCGCGCCACCGTGCGGGTTTGGGTAGAGGGCGAGGAGCGGGAAGCCACCGCGGAGGGCGATGGCCCGGTGGACGCGGCCCTGCTCGCCATCAAAGAGGCGGTCGGGACCGACACGGTGCTGGAGGCCTACGTGGTCAAGGCGATCACCGGCGGCACCGACGCCCAGGGCGAGGTGACGGTGAAGATTGCCGAGCCCCACCCGCCCGACCAGATGCCCGCGCGGGTCATCTCCGGCCAGGGGGCGAACACCGACATCATCATCGCCTCGGCCAACGCCTATGTGAACGCGCTCAATCGCATGGAGAGCTGGAAACGCCAGCGCTCCCAAACCGCGACCCCGCCCCGCCCCCTCGGCACCACGCCGTAGCGGCGGGGGGCGGTGGAGCGGGTGACCGCGAACCGGCGTCGCCACGGGGGATTGTCCCCCCGGCCTACACCTAACCCTCGGGATCGCGAACGGGTGACGGCGAACCGGCGTCGCCACCCCGCGCGCCGGCCGGCGCGCCCGCGACCTCCCGTGGTGAGGGGCACGAGCCCACCGCATCGTCTCGGCGCGGACCTTGGAGGCGGCGGGGGGCGGGTGATCTTCAGAAGTACCGCCGCCAGCCGAGGCCGAGCTCGGTGTAGGTACCGCCGCCACCGGTGCGGGCCGAAACCTCGGCAGTGAGGGCGTGGTGGCGGGAGAGGCGGTACGACTGGCCAAGCGTAAGGGTGGCGCGCAGGTCGTGGTCGCCCACCGGAAAGGTGAGGGCGTGCCCCTCCAGCAGGAGAGTCCAGTCGGCGGTGGGGTGGGCGAGCCAACCGCCGCCTGTGCCCAGCCCCGCGGTGTACCCGCCCGCGAGGCGGCGGGAGAGGGAGGCCTCGGTCCAGGGTGGGCTTTCCCTCGGACTGGCCGTAGCCGCGATAGTCGAAGAGGACCACCTGGTAGCCGGCGAGGGCGAGCCAGAGGACGCCGTTGACGTGGGTGCTGATGTTCTCCGCGTTGCCGTGGAAGAAGAGGATCGTGGCCCGTGGCGGCGTGGCCGGGGGGGCGAGGCGCCAGCCGTGGAGGCGCAGGCCGTCCGGGGTGGTCAACTCGACCTCGGTGTGGGCGACCTTCGCGAGGTGCGGGTTGGGGCGCAGGGTTCGTTGCGGGTAGAAGAAGAGCGACTCGCAGCCGCTGAGGGCGAGGAGGAGGGTGGCGAGGAACAGGAGGCGGTGCACGGCGTGGGGGTGGGCGAGCGCGCGGGTGCGGCCTAAGAGG